>OJMH01000093.1_pt1 | contig 131924 bp, 97 predicted proteins | sample 1597111 | NCBI WGS metagenome assembly OJMH01 (sample SAMEA2452115, study PRJEB22498) | human gut metagenome | reverse complement strand
GCTCGAAGCGAGGTTACAAACATCGTATCAAGGAGCGCAAAATGGAACTGCGCCACATTCAGGAAATGCAGGAGTTGCGCTCCAGTTTGGAGAAACAGGAATATTTCACTTTTTCGCAGGCTGCCCGATTGATGGGCGTGAGCCGTCAGTACATCTACAAACTGGTAAAGGAAGAGAAACTCCGTGCATCCCGTCTCAGCGGAAAAATGTCGTTGATACGGAAAGCCGACATCGAACTCATGCTCAAAAGCAAACCTTATGAACGGCTGGTAGCAAAAAACGACTTTGACATCACCGAGTATTACACCGCTGAGGAGATTGCACAGAAATATAAGGTCAATGCCAAATGGGTATGGACTTATACACGACAGCACAAGGTTCCGAAAGTGAGAATCCGCCAGTTTAACTATTACAGCAAGAAACATATTGATGCGGCCTTTGCCAAATATGAGGTGGACTCCGACCTGACGGAATGGTACACTCCCGAAGATATTCAGGAGAAGTACGGCATGACACGTGTCGCCATCCGTTCGCACGTCTACCGCAACAATATCCCATCGAAAAAAGAACACGGGCAGATATTCTATTCCAAACTCCACTTCGACCTCTCGAAGAACTCTGCAGAGGAGAGCAAGGCCGAATACTACACCGTCAAGGAGGCAATGGAAAAATTCAACCTCTCCCGTGACTCGGTTTATAATATCCTGCAATTCCATCAGATCAGCCGAGAGAAGAACGGGCGCTTCGTCCGCTTCCTGAAAGTGGACTTTGACCGGGTTATGGGTGTCCGTAAGTGACCTGATTATAGGCTACCGTAAATTATTCCAAAATTAATCTTCACTGAAGGTGGTCTGCATGGTTACATTACAGTGATTTGCCAGCGAATTAATAATAACCATAAAAAATATAACATTATGAACGATTGTAAAACCGTAACATTAAGAACACGTCCTTTGAAAAACAGGATGCTGTCGTTTTATCTGGATTATTATCCTGGGTATAGAGACAAGGAAACAATGAAAGTTATCCGTCATGAATCGCTTGGCATCTATATATATGCCAATCCGAAGAACAAGCGGGAACAGGACTTCAACGAGGTAATGGCCGAGAAGGCTGAAGCCATCCGTTGCCGCAGGTTCGAGTCGGTAGTGAATGAACGGTATGATTTCTTCGACAAGTACAAACTCAAGGCTGATTTCCTGGAGTATTTCCGTAATCAGCTCCGTAAACATGATCCAAAGTGGGAATTTGTCTATCTCCATTTCAGCAACTTCGTGCATGGGAAATGTACTTTTGAGGAGCTCGACATTGATCTCTGCAACAAGTTCCGTGAGTACCTGTTGACGGCAAAGAAACTCAAGCGTAACGGACACATCACACGAAACTCCGCATCGGGATATTGGTCTACATTCAGGGGACTTCTGAAAATCCTCTACCGTAACGGACTGATCCGCAACAACGTCAACGACTTCCTCGAAAAGATCGAGACCGAGGACGTAGTCAAAGATTATCTTTCAGTGGAAGAACTCTACAAGCTGGCCGAGACACCTTGCAAGAAGCCCGTACTGAAGACGGCATCCCTCTTCTCGTGCATGACCAGCCTGCGCATCAGCGACATCCTCGCCCTCTGCTGGGAGGACATCGTGGACTATTCGGCCGGTGGCAAGTGCGTACACATCATCACCAAGAAGAATCGCTCCGAGGACATCATCCCCATCAGCGAGGAAGCACTGGACCTGATCGGCTACAGCCCCGACAAGCGGGGAATGGTATTCAAGGGATTACAGCGCAGCTGGACCCAGACTTACATGAAAGGGTGGATTCGTTCGGCTGGAATCACCAAGAAGATCACATTCCACTCCTATCGTAGAACATTCGCTACGCTGCAAGCGGCTGCCGGAACGGACATCCGTACCATACAAAGCATGATGGCTCACAAGAGTATAACCACAACCCAAAGGTACATGAAAGTAGTGGACAGCAACAAGCGTGAAGCCAGCAAGAAAATCACCCTGATGCGGAAAGACTGACAGGCATTTTGACCACCTGTTTTAGCGGATATAGTTTGATTTTGAGCGAAAAATCGGACTATATCCGTAATTTTTGTGTAAAATCGTATGATTATAACTCATTATTTATCAGTATCTGGAATAACGCACATAACTTTGGCGTACAGTAATTCCAAATAGTGATAGAAGATGACAAATACAGAACAAATCCGAACTAAGAAAATAAGTTTTATCCTTGCGCTATCCGTTCTCATTTTTGCGGCCATAGCCACTTATTTTACCCTTTGCCATGACATCAACATCATGCGCATAACAACTCCTGTAATTCTCGGACTGGCGATGTCCATCATATTGTGTGGAGTCCTGCAGAAATTTTTCTATAATTGGCTGACGAAAAATCCCATCCACTTCTCTTTTGGTGAACAATCCTCTCCTGTTATAGAATCAGAGAGCACCACAGAGCCCGTTTGTATTGCCGAAACACCGCCTACCGAACAACCGGCAGATTCTTCTGAACAGGAGTATTCTCCATCCCCACAGTCAAATCAAGAACCTGTCGTCCCCGATTGTTCCAAAGAATCTCATTTGGAAAAGTATGATTCCATTCTGGAAGAACTCAAAGAGAAAGAATTGAAAAGGCAAGTAAAGGTTATGGATGCGATTCGGGAATATGTAACCATCAAGACTGCCCCCTATCTCTCCAAAGAGGCTATAGCGACTCTCATTTCCAACATTGAGTACATGGCTTGTGATCAGCCGGAGCTCTATAAACCGATTCGTTCCAATATTGACAATCCGCTACGTTCACCGGGACTTCGTCATCTGGCGTGGAATGTAGGTGAACGATTGAGAGTACCATTGGCGAAAAGAGCCGTCTTTATCAAAGAATCATTTCCATACGAACTTGAAAACGCGAGTATTGAATATCTCAGGCTTAATTTGCGGGATCAGGTAGCAAGTCAGATTCCAATTGATGTACCTGAAAAGGGAGACTATCGCTTCCATTTGGAAACAGATAACGATGAGTCGTAACAAAAAACGTATGCAGATGAAATAATTAATCCGGTCTGTATTGTTCTGCAAAACTTCATTGGGTTGGTTCGCAGCATGTTAAACGATTAAAAAGTTATAATATGAAAACAGACCAACTTACATTCAATGACTTGCCGGCAGTAGTCGGCGAACTTTGCGACCGGATTGCAAGCATGGAAAATCTGCTGACGGAAAAACTGTCCAAGCAGCATGAAGTCAAAGAAAACACGCACGTCCCCATGACTGTGCAGGAAGCTTGCGCCTATCTCAAAATGCCGTTATCGACATTTTATTACAAGGTCAAAAAAGATGATATTCCAGTCATCAAGCAAGGGAAACATCTATACATTTACCGGGATGAACTGGACAAATGGCTGGAATCCTCCCGAAAGAATCCGGCTCCGCAAACTTTCGAGGAAGAGAACGAAGCCATGCTCGCTTCCCATCGCCGTAAACCTAACCTTAAAAACTGGTAATGATGGAGAAGACGGACGAAACGATACCTTCACGTGAGGAACTGGCAGTTTATATAGAGGAAGCAGCCGTGAGCGTCACGAATAACTATGAAGAGGCGCCGGCGGTGTTGATGGTGGATGATGCTGTTATAGGCACCTTGGGGAATTTCAGCGCTTCCATCGGGAAAGCCAAAAGCAAGAAGACTTTCAACGTTTCGGCCATTGCCGCATCAGCATTGAGTGGCCGCACTGTTCTTCGTTACCGTTCCATGTTCCCCGAGAACAAGAGGAAGATTCTGTATATCGACACGGAGCAGGGACGCCATCATTGTCAACAGGTACTGAAACGCATCCTGCGTTTGGCGGAAATGCCGGATGACAAGGTGCCGGAAAATCTGATTATGCTGTCTCTGCGCAAGTTTGCACCAAGAGTGCGTCTGTTGATAGTCGAAGAAGCTATCGGCACCACACCTGATTTGGGTCTGGTCATTATAGATGGCATCCGTGATTTCCTTTACGACATCAATTCATCCAGTGAATCTACCGAAGTTATCTCGAAATTCATGCAGTGGACGGACGACAAACAAATCCATATCCATACTGTCCTGCATCAGAACAAGAATGATGAACATGCGCGTGGTCACATCGGCACGGAACTCAACAACAAGGCGGAAACCATCCTGCAGGTAGAAGTGGACAAAGAGGACAAAGCCATAAGCGTGGTCGAAGCCGTGCACATTCGGGACCGGGACTTTGAACCTTTCGCTTTCCGCATAAACGAAGACGTCCTGCCCGAACTGGTAGAACCATATCTGTCCAAAGAGAAGAAGAGCGGACGACCAACCAAAGAACCGTTCGATCCGGAGAGGGAGATTCCGGAGCCTGTACATCGTGCTGCAGTGGATGCCGCTTTTGCCAATGGCAATATCGGCAGTTACGATGACTACCTGGAACGTCTGAAGGAAGCTTACGGATTGCACAATGTAAAGCTCGGCTACAACAAGGCAGTCAAAGTAGCCACCTTTCTGGGCAACAAGCGGATGGTCATAAAGGAGGGGAAAAATTATATTCTCAATCCAGAATGCCATTACTGAGTACAACTTTACTTTATTGCAGGGGCCTATATATTAGAATAAAGCAAAGTCGGCAGGAAATCACCATGTGAGATACTCATTTTCTCCCCTCTTTTAGTGGATAATATTATCCTGCATTTCCTTGTCCAAATGCCAATTCATTATACGCATCCGATATGGCTTGCGGGGAAGCATAAACAGGTAACTGTTTCGAGATATGCCAATGTATAACCTCACTGCGTTACGGTTGTACATTGGCGCTCTTGCCTGCTCAGTTCCTTCGCCAGTACGGTACTCGCAAGCTCGCACCTTTTCAACCATTATAACAACGATTCAAATGAAAGAAGATATTGTCAATACATCAACTTCCCCGAAAGAAACAAGAAGTGTCTTTGTCGGGGCAAAAGTCACTCCCAGCCAGAGAGACCATATAAAATCACTGGCCAAACAATGCGGCATGACCGTAAGCGACTACATATTGTCATGTGCGTATAACTTCAAGCCCAAAGCGAGGCTCACGAAAGAAGAGGCGGCACTGCTGCAGAATCTGGACAATTGTCGTTCTGATCTTGTAAAATATACCTCTGCACTTCACGGAATGTCCACAAAGCAGCGGATGGTAATGTTCAATCAGATTCCGTTCATGGTCGGCTGGCTCGGAGAACTTTCCAATGTTGCCGAAGGCGTCTGCCAATTCCTGGAAGCCGTAAAGGAGAAAAACAGAATTCCGTCCAACCCTCAATCCGAAGAAAAATGATTGCAAAAGCCAAAGCCATATCTTACGGCATCAATGACCTTCGTTATATTACTGGCGAATCAAAGCACAAGAAGCATCCGGAAAAAATATATCGGGTATTGGACAATCTGTTGCCCCCGGATCTGGACGCTATGGGAATATGGAACTCCATGCAGTTGACCCTTTCCCAACATCGGCCGATAAAGAATTCCATTATCAGAATAGAGTTGAGTCCATCGCCCGAGCATACCAGTTTCTATGACATTGAGGACTGGCAAAAGCTCTGGCACGAGTTCGCCGAAGAGTTCGACAAACAAACGATTACCGGCAAGGACGGGAAAATCCGTTCCTGCCCGACCAATCTGGCCAACAGCAAATACACGGTTTACCTGCACATGGAATCCAAAGGTAAAGTTCCCCATCTCCATGCTGCAATTTGCCGTTTTGATGAAAACGGGAACATCAACAATGACCATAACATTCATCTTCGGGCACAACGTGCAGCCGAGCGAGTTGCAGTGAAACGTGGCTGGAAGACTGCGGAAGAAATCCGAAGTCGCAACATCCCGGAAGTAAGCAGAGAGTGCATGGAGGTATTGAGAATCATGCCATCGTGGTCATGGGAAGAATACAAGAAGGCACTTGCCCGGAGAGGCTATTCCGTATATGAACGAAAAGATAAGAAAGATGTTCTCCGGGGATATGCTATCCTCAAAGGAAATACCAAATACAAGGCTTCCGAACTGGGAGTGGCCCGTAACCTGATGATTTCCAAACTTCCCCGAACCTGGCAAAAACTCCACTACCGAGAGAGACTTGCCGCTCAGGTCAATACTTCTCAAATCCATAGGCCGGAACCTGTTCAAAGACCGACAGCCGATATAGACTATACTCATTATCGTTCCGGCTCGGTGTCCTACACGCTTTCTTCCCATAGCGGAACGGAACAGCGTTTCTATATCCCGGAGCGGGTACTTGACTATTTCAATGAAGAGTTTGACTATCGGGAGGTTGCCAACAGCAGCGAGCTGACCGACATAGCCGTAGCTATCTTTGTTGGTATGCTTGATACGCCCGCCGTATCTGCCGGAGGTGGTGGCGGAGGTTCGCAAAGCGATCTTCCCTGGCGGGACAAGGACGATGACGACCTGCAATGGGCCCGCCGCTGTGCCCGTGCTGCTACTCTCCTATTGGGCAAGAAACCGAGAACAGGATTAAAACGATAAAGTCATGGAACAGTCATACAAAAAGCGGTCGCCTCGTGCGACCGCTAATAGTCCGCCGGTCTTGGCGGATATGGGGGGAATTTTATTTTATAAATCTGGAAAATTTATTCGCTAAATTAAAGACTAAATTAACCGAAAAACGAACTAAAGGAATCTATTTAAAACTTTCATCGGCATTCATGGGAACCTAATCATAGAAATATATAGTGAGCGGGAAAAACTCTCCCGCTTTTATCTTTTTATTGCATAATATTTTATATCTTCGTATTTCAATTAAATCAATACTATACATAGTATGGATAAACCCATGAACCGAATCAAGGAGGTGCTTGAAGAGAAAGGCATCAAACAGATCTGGCTGGCAGAGAAGCTTGGAAAAAGTTTCTGTATTGTCAATTCCTACGTCTGTAATCGACGGCAGCCAAGCTTAGAAGTGCTGTTTGAGATCGCTAAGATTCTTCAAGTAGATCCCAAAGAATTAATCGACAGCAATGAATTATAGCTATGGCAAAAGAAGCAAAGGCAAGAATAAAAATAAATAAATTACTCGAAGATTCAGGATGGCAATTACTTGATTCTCCCGAAAAGAAAGCCAATGTGCTATTCGAAAACAATGTGAAAATCACAAAAGAATCATTCGATGAACTCGGCGAAAATTTCGAGAGAACTGTTAATGGATTCATTGACTTTTTATTACTTGATGATAAAGGATTTCCATTAGTTGTTCTTGAAGCTAAATCCGATGATAAAAATCCATTAGTAGGAAAAGAACAAGCTCGTCGATATGCCAAAAGTATGAATTGTCGGTTCGTCATTTTATCAAATGGTGATTTGCATTATTTTTGGGATATAGAGAATGGAAATCCAACCATCATAACCACATTACCAACTCCTGAATCGTTTAAACAATATAAGAGTTTTGTTCCCAACAAGCAGAGACTAATAGACGAATTTTGTGGTAACGATTATATTGCCTTAACTCAAGATCCATCCTATAGTCTTAATCCGGAATATATCAATCCGTTGACTAGAGGTGAATATTTTGAGCGAACAGGGGTAAGAATCATGCGACCATACCAAGTAAAAGCGTTACAGTCTATACAAAGAGCTGTAAAGGATGGAGCCATTCGATTTTTATTTGAAATGGCCACGGGAACGGGAAAGACTTTAACTTCTGCGGCCGTTATCAAACTGTTCTTAAGAACCGGAAATGCACGACGCGTTCTCTTTTTGGTTGATCGTCTTGAATTGGAGGATCAAGCCCAGAAAGATATGGTAGCTTACTTATCAAAAGATTATAAATCGGTTATTTATAAAGAAAATAAAGAGGATTGGCGCAAAGCCGAGATTGTCATAACAACGGTTCAGTCCTTATTATTCAATAATAAATATAAAAAATTTTTCTCTCCAACTGATTTTGATTTAGTAATTTCTGACGAAGCCCATCGTTCCATCGGCGGGAACGCCAGATCAGTATTCGAATATTTTGTGGGTTATAAATTAGGACTTACAGCAACACCTAAAGACTACCTTAAAAAAGCGAATGAGGGGGAACAACGAGAGTACGAAAGACGTTTGTTGCTTGATACATATCGGACCTTTGGGTGTGAAAGCGGAGAGCCGACGTTTCGTTATTCGCTGCTAGATGGAGTTCGCGACAATTTCCTCGTAAATCCCACTGTAATTGATGCTCGTACGGAAATAACCACACAACTGCTGTCGGATGAAGGTTATTCTGCGGTGGATATAACTGATGATGGAGAAGATGCAGAAGAAGTATTCAGAGGCCGAGATTTCGAAAAACGTTTTTTCTCAGACAGTACCAACCGAGTGTTCTGCGAGACATTCATGAATAATGCGATGCACGATCCTATTACAAATGAGATAGGGAAAACCATTGTGTTTGCAGTTAGTCAGAATCATGCAGCCAAACTTACTCAGATTCTGAATGAAATTGCTCATCGGATGTATCCTGGGCTATATAATTCGGACTTTGCTGTACAAGTTACTTCTTTGATACCTGATGCTAAAAGCATGACTATTGATTTCAGGAATAATAAGCTTAATGGGTACAGCCGCGCAAGTGACATATATCGCACTAGCAAAACTCGAGTCTGTGTTACTGTAGGAATGATGACCACAGGCTATGATTGTTCCGACGTTTTGAACTTATGTCTTATGCGGCCTATTTTCTCCCCGACTGATTTTGTACAGATTAAGGGGCGAGGTACGCGTAAATTCAATTTTTCCCAATGTATTGTTGGAGACAAGGAGTTGAAAGCCCAATATGCCAAATGTGAAAAAACTCATTTTAAACTTTTCGACTTTTTTGCCAATTGCGAGTATTTTGAGGAGAAATTTAACTATGATGAAGTCCTAAAACTTCCTCAGATCTCTCATGTAACAGATTCTCCTGACTTCATTCCAAACCCTGGATTAGATAAATATGAACATACGGGGACAGATTCTGTTTCACTTCTGACCGAGACAAAAATCGGATTAGAGGGAATGCGAATTGATCGGATGTTTTTCAAAAAATTTGAGGAGAATATCAAGGATGATGAATTTGTTAAATCAGCCGTAGATGCTCGGAACTGGGAAGCAGCAGAAAATTATGTGCGCAAAGAGAAGTTCGATAAACCAGATGATTATATTAACTTGGAGAAGATAAAACGAAGCCTGAGTATCGATCGTCGAATTTCGGTTCGTGAGGTTCTTGAATATATTTTTGGCTTGATTCCTAAAATCAAGATGAAAGATGAAATATTGGAAGATGAGTTTGAGAGATTTATCGATGACAACAAGAGCCGTTTTGCCGAAGATGTAGATATCGCTGCCATGCGCTACTATTTTAAGGCTTATATCTGCGATTCCAAGGTACGAGAAGCCATAGATAAGAAACAATATGGAGAACTCAATGTGCTTTCTTCATTTACGATGGCCGATTTTAAAGCCGTACCCAACGGTTGGAAACAGTGGATTCCGGAATACATCAAGAATTATGTTTCTATGAACCGATTTATGTAATGAATAATTAAAATTGAGAAATATCATATGTTGGATGCAGTAACAAAACGTCGTATTGACGATGCCAGAGATATATTGGTTGGAAAGATTCCCGACCCCAAAAGCCAAGTCGAGCAAATCACAATCGCCCTGATTTATAAATTTATGGACGATATGGATGCCGAAAGCGAGGAGCTGGGCGGCGAGGCCAAGTTTTTTTCGGGTGAATATCAAAAATATAGTTGGCGGAGGGTTTTCAATAAAACCCGAGGCGGTCAAGAAATTCTACTCGACTACCGGGAAGCATTGCAAAAATTGAGTGAGAACCCTACTCTCCCTCAGATTTTTCACACTATTTTCCGCCAAGCCTATTTACCTTATAATGATCCGGAGACACTGAAAAGTTTTTTGAAAATCATTGATCAATTTGAATACGATCATAGTGAAAGATTGGGAGACGCTTTCGAGTATTTGCTAAGTGTACTTGGCAGTCAAGGTGATGCCGGACAATTCCGCACTCCGCGGCATATCATCGATTTTATGGTCGATATTGTTGAGCCTAAAATCGGCGAGACCATTCTCGATCCAGCCTGTGGTACTGCCGGGTTCTTAATTTCGGCTTATAAATATATTTTGCGGCATAATTCGAGCGAAGGAAAAAGTAACGGTGATTTGCTTACTCCGGATCAACGTAAGCAATTGGCTCAAAATATATGTGGTTATGACATTTCTCCTGATATGGTGCGTCTGTCATTAGTTAATATGTATTTACATCGTATTACGGAACCACGCATTACCGAATATGATACACTGACCAGCGATGCAAAATGGAATGAGTATTTTGATGTCATTCTTGCCAATCCACCCTTTATGTCTCCTAAAGGTGGTATAAAACCTCATGCTCGTTTTTCAATCCAAAGCAAACGAAGTGAGGCGTTGTTTGTAGATTATATTATTGAGCATCTTACCAAAACAGGCCGGGGGGCGGTAATTGTGCCCGAGGGGGTGATATTCAAAACCGACTCCGCTTTTGTCAAATTGCGCAAGATGCTCATTAACGACAATTACCTCTATGGAGTCATTTCCTTACCGCAGGGTGTATTCAATCCTTACAGTGGTGTAAAGACATCTATTCTGCTATTCGATAAAGTTATAGCCAAACTTACCGATAAAATCCTTTTTGCAAAGGTCGAAAATGACGGCTTTTCATTAGGTGCACAACGACGCCCTATTGAAGGAAGTCAGCTCGAAAGTATTGCGTCTGCCATCAAAGACATCAGAATTAAAATACACCGAAACGAGGAATGTGCAAGTGATACAATCGTTTCGTTGATAGAAAAAGTGAAAATAGCAGAGCATCCAGAATATATTTTAAACAGTGAACAATACCTCTCTCAATTATCGAACAAAACTCAATATGATGTTGTAGAGTTGAGTACAATTTGTGAAATGCAAAGAGGTGTGGTGTATAATAAAGAGGATGAAGTCGAAGACAATGGGTATGAAATTCTTAGGGCAAATAATATAAGTTTAAACAATCAACTTGATTTGTCGGATATTAAAATGATATCCAAGGAGGTTCATATATCTCCGACACAGCAATTGCATAAAGACGATATCTTATTATGCGTTGCTTCAGGAAGTGCAGTTCATATTGGCAAAGTTGCCTATATCGTAAATGATACTCAATATTATTTTGGAGGGTTCATGGCTGCAATTCGATGCGATGAGAATCAAGTTCTTCCTAAATATTTATATTATCTATTAGCTGATACACGATTTAAAGAGTATCTTAACGCCGCTATAGCTGGTGCCAATATTAAAAATATAAATAAGAAAATTTTAGGTAATTTCAAAATACCTCTTCCCTCGACTATCACCGAGCAACAAGCAATTGTAGCAGAATTAGATAGTTATCAAAAAATTTTAGATGCCGCAAGAATCATTGTAGACAATTATAAACCGCAGATAGATATTGATCCTAATTGGCCGATGGCGGCTTTAGGTGATATTTGTGATATCAGATCGGGAGGTACTCCATCACGAGATAATCCAGATTATTGGAATGGCAATATTCCGTGGGTTGGATCAGGTGTCTGCAAAGATAAGCCCATATCAGCTGCTGATGAATATATAACAGAACAAGGCTTCAATAATTCAAATGCGAAATTATTTAAAGTCGGTACAACTCTTATTGCACTTGTAGGCGCCACGATTGGAAAAACGGCATATTTGGAATTTGAAACAACAACCAACCAAAATATTGCAGGATTGTACCCTAAAGATGAAAATGTGGTATTAACTAAGTTTTTGTTTTATGCTGCTCAATTATTATATTCTGAATTTATCAAACTTGGAGACGGTAAATTCAGAATGGCAAATTTGTCCTTTGTCAAAGGACTCAAGATTGTGCTTCCAAACCCTGATATACAAAAAGAAATTGTGGAACAACTTGACCGTGAGCAGAAATATGTTGATAGTGTAAAAGGATTAATCAATGTATTTACGGAAAAGATGAATCAACGCATTGCAAGAATCTGGAACGAATAACAATTATGGCAAAGAAGAAATCTAAACAGAGTACAGCAAGCCCTCAGGGAACAGATAAATCCAATTTAGGAAGTCAACCTCAGTCAATACCTGTCAATTTTCCACCCGAGCAGAATGATGCAGAAGGGGGGTTTGAGAAATTTGTAAATCGGCATCATTCTTTGTGCTTTTGTATTGTGATGGCTATTATTATTGTTACATATGGAGTCTTTCTTGGAATCGCAAATTCAAACCTAAAGGGATCTCAAGAAAGAATTGTAAATAGTTATGACCAGATTCAAAAGCAATCGGCAAACAATATCCATGCTTTTATCGAACAATCAGCAGCTCATCGGAAGGAATTACAGTCCTGCCTGGATAAACAAATGATGTGCTTGAGTAATGCATGTTACTCAAAAGATTCATTATCTGCAGAAAAGATATTTACAAAGTTATATGCTGATATAGAATATCTGCGAGAACAGAATGAATGTATAACAAGAATCGCTTCTGACACACTTTCTCTACAATATAGAGATATGATATCTTCTGTCATGTCGGAGAAAATGCTGGAATTGCATCTAAACAAGATTGAGCATGAGTATACCAACATTACAGTGTGGGCTTCAGTTCTGACAATTATATTCCTTGTGTTCAGCTTCTTTTCTCTATTTAAGATTGAACAGTCCAGAAAGGAAATTGAAGACCTAAGAAAAAAAGGAAAAGAAGATATAGACGGAACCATTACTAATGCGACAAACATTTTTAATGGATTAAGAGATCAAACTAACAGCACAATAGATTCCTACAAGGAAACTATTGAAAATATTATAACAGAATATCAGAGTAAGTTGGATGCAATTAACAAGAAGAAGGAAGGTGATGAATAGATTATATTATAGCAATAGCGCATTAAATTCTTTGAATCTAGCCAGAACTTATAAAAATGAGTTAATGAGGCTAGACAGAAATTTATCGGCTCTCCAAGCGGAAATCTTTGTGCTGAAATTAAAGAATGAATTAAATTTAAAATTACAACTTGCGCAATATGAAGAGCAAAATATAAACAATCAACGTAAAGCAAAGATAGGTGCTATTGCAAATGAGATTTATTTAGCAACAACTAATGCAGTCAATGCATTAAAGATTAGCATCGCTAGTAAAAATAATGCAATGGTAATGCTTGATGATAATCTTATCCAGAATATTGCTAGTTTTATAAATGAGTATTATAAATCCAGCGAAATAAAAGAGCAGATTAGAAACAAACTAATATTCTCAAGCATATCATGGGAATTAAACCAGATTTCCATGTCTTTATACCTGCCCGGATTATCAAATCTTAGAGTAGCATTAATGTAGAAGAAATGGAAGAAGCCCCTAGAATATTTTCATATCTACCTCTCCATTATAAAAGTGCTGAGGAGACAGAATATGTCCATTATCTTTGGAAAGCATTTGAGAATAACTATCAAAACGAACAATATCAGTTCGCCTTTATGGGTTATCACATGCTTTTCATGTGTTTTGTCTATTTCACTATATGGAAGATCAAAAGCATCCACCCAAAAGATTTTGAGAAGATTTCATACGGCTTTGAAGATTGTCTTAATACGGCAACCTCTCCTTTCGGTTTTTCCAAGGAACAGGAAAGTCGGATAATGCGGATTTTTAAGTTTTGGGGATTAAATGAACGAATAGGAGAATATAAAAAACTTGTCAAAGAACGGAATAATATTGCTCACTCAAACGGGAATATTTATTATAAAGAGCAAGATTCAGTTGATGTGAGAATATCAGATGTTTTGAGATTCGCAGAAGAAATACATCAAAAAACGAAGTCCTCTATAGAACAAGCTTATAAAGTTTTTTTAATTGGAAATTATTCTGTTGAAGAAAGTTCCTATTCTTCTGTAGAAGAAATGGTTTCCGAAGAATTTATACGCAAACATTATATTTCAGAGAAGGATATGCAAATCTGTTGTAGTCTCAATGAATTTGATATTCAACATGATGACATGGAGGAAATATTAAAAACACATAACGATATACGGACACTTTATCTACAGGAATAATCATGGGCAAAACAGTAACTACATATCTAATTGATGGAGATCCTAAGGGGACTCAATATGCGTTTATTAGCAATAAGATTTGCCAGATGTTTGTAATTCCGCGCTCTAATCTGGCCTATCTGAATGAACAAGAGAAACTGCACAAGCCGGCCTTTTATATTTTAATCGGAGAAGATGAAGCGACGAAGCCGCAAGCTTACATCGGAGAGACTGAAAACTTTAAGGAACGGGTAAAAGATCACGACAGCAAGAAGGCATTCTGGCAGAAAGCTTTGGTCTTTGTCTCGAAAGACGAGGACATGACCAAGGCCGATGTGCAATATCTGGAATATCGAGCGATCACCGAAGCCAAGCAGTCGAACTCGTTCGTGTTGAATGAAAACAAACAGTTACCTAAAGCTCCCAACCTACCCGAACATCAGAGGGATGCAATGGATGAGTTTTTTGAAGACATCAAGTTCTTGGCATCGTTTATCGGCTGTGGTATCTTCGAAATATCACAGCCCAAGGAGGAGCATCTGTTTTATACAAAAGCTCGCGGCTGTAACGCAAAAGGATTTTATAATTCCGCAGGATTTACCGTATTAAAAGGCAGTATCATCGCCAATAATTATGTCCCTTCTTTTACATGGAAAGTAAAGTGGGAAAATATGGTCAAGGAGTATGCAACTTTGCATGACGGCGTACGGACGATGGACTCAGACAAGACCTTTTCAAGTCCCAGCACAGCAGCTGATTTCTGTACGGGTAGACCTTCCAACGGATGGACCGAATGGAAAGATAAAGACGGAAATACACTGGATTCGGTATATAGAAAACAGCTGGAATAAAAATCAGCAAATGACCATAATTACAATAATGATAGCCAGCACTAATAAAATGTATACTTCATATCCAATTAGTAACAAACAGGCAGACATAAACTCTAGAGACAAGATATGACGCACAGTATGCCATATTTAAGGACAAAAAAAGTATAGCTGTAAATTTATGGAATTCGGATTAAGAACAATTTTAGACGAAAGAATCAACGAAAGCAATCTAAAAGCTTATTGTGTTCGGTTTGACTTCGGATTATGCCAAATCGAAGCTTTTGCCGAAATATTGCTAGATGCGTTAGTTGACTATGCATATGGATTTCATACTGGCATTTTAGAACAATATGACAGAAGAGTACTTAAAGAGGCAGCTAAGTCCTTATATAAGATTCAAGGGTTTGTTGATGCTCAAAAATTATACTTAGAAAATGATTCTGTTCTTGAAATATCTGAAGATGAAAAAAGTGAAGAACAGAAAAAATATGAAGAACAAATTCAAAAAAAAGGAGAATTTGGAGAGCTCCTGCTTCACACTTATTTAAGAGATTATTTCCATACTGTGCCTCTTTTATCAAAAATATTTTTAAAAGACACAGATGGGTTTACAGTTCACGGTTTCGATGCAATACACATAGGGAAAGACTTAACCGATGAGTCGAAAGATTCTCTTTATTTGGGCGAGTCAAAAATCTATTTTCGTTCTTCGGGAAACAGTGGCGCAAGTGGGGTAAAAGATTTAGCAAAAGATATTGAATGTCATTTTAAAAAAGATTTTTTATATAGGGAATTTGCATTAGTTGCTAAGAAGCAACATAATTTCCTTCCTTTATCAGATTATTCTGATAAGAACACAATCTCTCAGTATGAAGCATTCCTAATGTATAAAGACCAATGGATTGAGAAATTAAGAAATGTTAGTCAGATGAAAATGAGTCTAAGTACGTTACTTGATTCTGTAACAATCCCTTTATTATGCACATACGAATCTGACCTATTTAAACATTTTTCAACCATAGATGAGGATGAATTCAAAGACGAATATGAAAAGGAGGTACAATCACTTCAAAAAGTGTTCAATAATCAAATAGGACAGATAAAGAAGGAATGTGGAGAACCTATCAGAACAGATTTGAATATAATTCTTATTCTCCTTCCGATCCCTTCAAAAAAAGAATTAGTAACACTCCTCCACAAGAAAATCTGGGCACAACAAAATGCATAATATAGACGAATATATCAAGTATTTAGAAGAATCAAGCATCATTGACTTCTCAATTTGTTTCGAAATGGCGGAAATGTGTTCTGCTAAAATCGATTCAGATCCTGCTTTCAGCAGACGATTGTGTATTAATGTATTGAATAATTGGGCAAAAATTCCAGAAGGATGTAGAATAATTTGGAATAGCATAATTGAATCACTAGGATTTTATCCTTACATACAGAAAGAACAGATTAAACTAGATAGTCTTTCTGAAGAAATGCGTTATGGCATGTCTGAATCACATTTTCTATCAGGCAAATTCCACCATGATGAACAACGAAGAATTATCAGTAAAATCTTTGAAGGTAAGAATATAATTGTTAGTGCCCCAACTAGTTTCGGAAAAAGTCTCTTGATAGAAGAAATCGTTGCAAGCCTTAAATATAAAAATGTAGTTATTATTCAACCTACTTTAGCTCTTCTTGACGAAACCAGAAAAAAATTATCAAAATATTCAGGAAAGTATAAGATTATCATCCGAACCACACAAGAACCATCAAAAACAAAAAGCAATATTTTCTTGTTCACAGCAGAACGTGTATGTGAATATCTATATTTTGAGAATGTTGACTTCCTCATTATTGATGAATTTTATAAATTAAGCGGTGGCAGAGATGATGAGCGATCATCAGCACTTAATAATGCATTCTATAAATTATTAAAATTACATAATCCTCAATTCTACTTACTCGGACCAAATATTGATAAGATATCTGATGGCTTTGCTAGAAAATACAATGCTATATTCTATAAAAGCAATTATTCTTTAGTCGATTCGAATGTGGTTGACATATACAATTCAATCTCAGACGAATCGAGTAAAAATCGCGAGAAAAAACTGTTTGAATTGCTTATCTCCTTATCAAAAGAACAAACCATTATATATTGCTCATCACCTGATCGAGTAAGATCCTTATCTAAAAAATTCTATAATTATATTCGTGAGAACGAAAAGAGCGCGAGTGTGATCAATTTGCCAATAATTGAATGGATTACCGAAAATTTATCTTCGAAATGGTCTATAAACAACATTTTAAAATGCGGAATAGGTATTCATGATGCAGCGTTGCCAAAGCACATCACAACTTCTATTATAGATTATTTCAATAGCAATAAATTAAAATACTTGTTTTGCACATCAACCATCATCGAAGGTGTAAATACAAGTGCCAAGAATGTAATATACTATGATGCAAAAAAAGGGCACGATATCCCTATCGATTATTTCGATTATTCTAATATAAAAGGCAGAGCAGGACGTATGATGGTGCACTACATTGGAAATATCTATAATTTTAATGTACCACCAGAAAAAGTAGAAATTAATGTTGACATACCATTCTTTCAGCAAAATCCAATAAAAGATGAAGTTTTAATACAATTAGATGAAAATGATGTTAACAATAAACAATCTAATCAGTACCTTGAGATTAAAACTATTTCTGACAAAGAAAAAGAGGTTATTAGAAGGAATGGTTTAAGTGTCAAAGGGCAATTGCATATTTTAAACCAACTAAGAAGTGATATTCATAGTAAGGCCAATTTTATATGTTGGAATGGCACAAAACCTAAAAAGGTATATCTTGATTATATCTTAAAGTTGGCATGGGATAACCTTCTGTCAGAATCTGAGTCAAAGACTATTACTTTCAATCAATTGTCTTACTTGACCCATGCGTATGGAGTATGGGAAACGCCTATAAAAAAATTAATTGAAGATAATGTCAAATACAAAATAAATAAGTATAAAGAAAGTCATCCAAACGATGAAATAGCAGAACAAACATTAATCGGATACGAAGATCAATCTATAAAATTAATATTACAAGTTGTACGCCATTGGTTCGAATATAAAGTTCCCAAATTTTTATCAACAATTAATTCACTTCAAGAGATTGTATGCAATGAAATTGGCATACAACCTGGTGACTATTCTCAATTTGCAAGTATTATTGAGAATGGCTTTATTCCGATCCATTTAACACTACTAGCAGAATATGGTATTCCTCACTCTGCAATTAGAAAAATTTCCAAATTTATACCTGCAGCTATTGACGATGAAAATTTGATATTGTATATCAAAGATCATAAACTACATTTAATTAAATCTTTAATTAAGTATGAACAAGATAAGCTGAGCAATTTATTTACCTAATTTATATTTTATTGTTGGACTAGTTTTATATCTGATTCCAGATTATCCAGAATAGCTTGTTGCCGTTCTGGATTGGATACTACTTGGAACGAAACGTTGAGTGGGTATTAAGCTCATATATTTATACAATAATTTACTAATTACTCATTATTTATAGGTAATGTTTCATTCAGTGTGCCTGGAGAGTCTTTAGACACACTGAATAAAACATTACCGAAACAGGATTATCTGAATAGAATTAACCCAGTATCCTACAATGATAGTCGCATTAGAGACTGTAAACTAAAGTGTGTCAAGTAAAGGAAAATAAAATTTATTTACAGTCTCTAATTTTCCCCATCAGCGGCAATTGCCGAGTTTTTCTCGGTAATTGAATCTTTGCTTAGTGTACCGGATTCATTTTACAATAACAAGGCAAAGCAATCTGAATAAGATTTGCTCTTATGCAGATTCTTTCCAGATAAACAGTCCCTAATCCATCCATATTTGAGCAAGTTGTACTATATTTGCAGTGCAGTCCCGGTCGTTCCTCTCCCAGCTTTCAGTTACTGGTGATGAATCCGGGTTTTATTTTATGCATACAAGACGCCTTTTTCTTGTTCGAGTATCTGTTTTAGTATATTTTGAAGCCTAATTCATCGTTAAGCCCTGAATATAATTTATCCATCGCTGATTCTAAACCTTTCATCGTCGCATAGTTAAATATCCGGTCAAAATATGTAATATCGTTTATCGCACTTAAAATGCCATCAACAGATTTTGTATAACCGGATATACACTTAGCTCCAGTCTCTGTCTTGAAGTTTTCTAACTCTTTTTCACTTCCCAGCAATGTGCGGCAGCTGCTGAAATGTACAACCGGTCTTTAAAAACGCCATCAGACAGGTGCGCCAAGTCAGATAGGCTCAATACTGCCTCATCCCCTTTTTCTCCTTCCAGAAAGATTGAATGTGTATCCCCATGGAATGAAAGATAGATAATTGAATAATTGTCATATCTTGTCAAATTGAACCGTCTCAAATAATATTTCAGCTCATTTTTTGTAGCTACTCTTCGATAAATGATTTCACATTCGGATGATTTTTCAAGAAACTCCAGTAAAGGTTTAGTGTGTATTGAGCGTCTGTTTCTTTCGATAGTATGCTCCCACTCTGTTTCAAGACAGATAATTCCATTCTTCTGTTTCATTGTATTATTTTGTTTATTTATGCATGTAATTTCATTTTAATTATAGGGAAAGGATGTCCTTGCTCATCATACTCGGTCCGTTCATATTCTTGGAAGCCCAAATGCCGGTAAAAGTTTCTGGCCTTCGGATTCTGTTCGTTTACATCGACATAAGTGCAGCCATAATCTCTTATGGCTATATCCATAAGTCTTTTCCCAAAACCGCAACCAAAATAATCCGGCAAGATGAAAAGCATCTCTACCTTTTTGTCTTCAATACCGATGAACCCTGCAGGGGCATTTTTATAATGCAGGACAACAAGTTCTTCCACTGATTTGAGTGCAAGACATACATCAGGAATCAAATCATGGATATCGGATTTCGTCAGGAAGTGATGGCTTGCCTTTACTGATTCTTTCCAAAGGTTGAGTAAGGACAAAATCAGCTCTTCCATACGGGCATTCTTGCATATCGCTTGTGGCAGAGTCAGATATTTGCGAAAATAGAGCATATCCTTCAGTATTTTTCCGTCCTCTTCTATAGGATGATCATAGTTGATGGTGAAGAAATCCGGTACTGAATGAGAATAACGGAATCCGCATTTCCGATAGAATGATATTGCACGTGTGCTGTCTCCGGTTCCTACTGTCATAAGGCTGAATTTGTCCGCATAATGTCGGCTCAGAAAATCAGTCATTTCTTTGCCATAGCCTTTCCGCTGAAATTCCGGAGCTACGGCTAGACTTTTTATCTCGCATATACCGTTCCCCTCATCAGTAACTATTGCAGAACATATCGCGACGCCATCTTGGGTATACATAACAAACATATCTCCTCTCCCGATATATTTGTCAATCATACTTTCCTGTTCGTCTGCCAATAAAAGAAGCGACAAGAAACGTTCCCTGTCCGATAGTATTTTCTTTATGACTGTCTGCATTTTTGAGAGATAATTTTTACAAAGGTAATGTTAATTCATCTGGTCAGTCGGATAGTTTTACAGGGAAAATCCGCTCTATATCCTGCCATTCTGCAAGTGATACAATCGCCTGATATCGCTCCTTGGTCAGAACTGAATTAGTATCGTCCGAGCATTCGTATTCCCAGGGTAGTTCGTAAACAGCGCCTTCTTCCTGATAGCCCATATAATTGTGATAGGAATCTGGAATCAGCCGTACATAATCCTCTTCGAGCAGGATTCTCAGGAGCTTCTCGGCATCGTATATCAACAGCGGTGCTCCGGCCTTATACAAAGTGGTAGCCACTTCGATAGCCAGTCCGGCATTGGCAGAATAACTGTTGGAGACAACAATTTTCCATCCCTGCTGCCGGTCGTGTGAGGCAAAGATATTCAGACGCGAAAGCCCCAGTTCTCCGTAATGGTCAGTTGCGAACCGCATGAAATCCTCCTGACTGTCAATGTCGTACATTTTCGTCACATCCACGAACTTCTTCCGCTTGTAATAGACCACATCACGCAGTTCTTCTGGAACATCCTGCGGATCTGTATGAATACGTCCCCTGAGTCCCCGCTTCTGGTGATAAGCCTCATACACCTCATTGGCAATGCGGTAATATGTGCAATACCTTCGGATGGTCATGGTTTCAAAAAGAGGGGCAGAATGCCCGTACACCGAGTCCTCCAATGCCTTGATGGCCGTTTCCCTATCTTCCACCTCAATTTTGAATTTCGGCACTATGCGATTAAAATCCTTCTGTGCAATCCGTCCTATACGCTGCTGGTACGGAAGGTTATGCGCCACGTAATCGTTGAACCCGTCGGGATTAGCGACAATGACATCAATCATCCGTTCCAGATAATCAAAGAGGCGGGTTAGATTCTCCCTGCACCACGTATCATCTGGTTCTGCATCCGTACACTTGGAATGATTCGTAATGATAAAATGGGTATGCTTCCGGTCCGTAACACGGATTGACCGGGAATCCCCATATCTGCTAGAAGCGACATGGAACCACCTGGTCTCCATCGGGTTGAATGCAAGCCAATCGGCTAAGAATGCCTCCCGACTGTCATATTCCCCCGAAGCGACCAATTCCTCGGCATCCCCCCACTCTTCCGGCGCAGGCCGTGGCACTTCGATATAGAATCCCCGGTACTCATCGTCTCCCATTACGACCAGTTGCTCAAACTGATGTTGGATCTCAACCAGCCGTTCAAGCATATCGTTACCAATCTCCCATTGACGGCTTTCTCCCAACGCCTCCAAATGCGAGGTGTTAAGCCCGACCTCCTTCGCTAAATCAGCAAGGAGCCTTCTGTCTATGATCTTTCTTTCGTTCATTTCTATATGTCCATTAAATTTCAATAAATCTGGCCGGATCAAATCCGTTCATCAGGTGTTCATCCTCAAATACATATCCCATCTGGTTACAGGCAATTCATTATTTTTCAAGTATCTGCTGTTTTCATAGAACTCCATGTGCAGATCAATCATGTATTGTATCTTCCTCTTACTGTTCTCCTTTCCTTGATTGTTCAATCTGTTTCCCTATGATTGCCTTCATCTGCGCAAATGAAACCGGTGTGAAATCGTTGTTGTCCACTCCGACATCATATTGTGTCGGAAGAAGCATACTCAGCCGAGAAGCATCCTTTCCGGTATTGTTCCTTCGGGTATGCACGTGTCCGAAAAGTTGCCAGGTGTCATCGTATGAGCCGCCATAGCAAAGGAACGGACAGTGATTCAGATAAATCTTCTGTTTATCCACCTCGATATACATCTGCATCGTTATCTGCTCGAAGTATTTCGTGTAATTCTGCCTCAGGTTCTTGATGTCGTGGTTGCCGGAAATAAGGTATATTTTCCCGTTCAGCCTGTTCAGTACGTTTACCCATTCGGCAGAACCGCCCAGACAAAAATCACCCAGGTGGAACACGATATCCTCCGGACCAACTACTCGATTCCAATTAGCAATAATCGTTTCATTCATGTGCGACACATCCTTGAATGGCCTGTTGCAGAACCTGATGATATTGGTATGGTTGAAGTGGGTGTCGGATGTAAAGAACACCCTGCTTCCGTCAAATTTATAATTCATAATCTTTCATTCATGCGCATCACTGCGCGGTTAATAATATGTTACAACTCAGCCCGTGGACGGAATTGACAGAGAAGAGCACATCGTGCGAACGTCACCAACAGGCATCAAACAAAAACCGTCGAAAAGCTTGGTAAGGACTCTCCGACGGTTTTCATTTATCGTTTCAGCGGGATACCAGCATCATCGTATCCCTGATGGTCTATCAAACGTTTGTCGGAAAATGTCTCCAAAAGTATAGAATGCTCCAATGCCCGAAGTATGAACATACGACAATCTCTCAAGGCATTTTATGCCTCGATCTGATGCGGTTGTCCAGTTGTTCATTCTTCTTTGCAGCATTGTAAGCTTTATGTTTTTATTCAATTGGCGGCGCAAAATTACGGATTTTCTTGAGGACCAGCAAATTTCTTTAGAGAAAAGCCGATATAAAGCAAAATGTGTGATCCATAGTGCAAATGTGCAAGTGCAAACGTATATTTTGTTTTCGTTACCCTTTTACTGGGAAAGTTCAAAGTATCGCCCCTGAGTGCTAACTTCGATGATGGTTTAGAGCTTTACATTTTTTCAAGCGAATAATACCTGTTATCTCACACTTTTTCCAACGAATCAGACTCCCTTTATACACTTTTCCATCAATATTGGAACTTGAAATCTACACTTTTTCATAAAATCAGCGCCATCCTTGGTTTTACAGTCCATTTGAGAGAAATACCCCCGACATGTCTATCTTTGTAGACGGAATTGTCGGGGTACGAAAAGGTGTTTTTTGCCTCTTTCCCTCTGTTGGGAAGGGTACAATAAAAAATCTTAAATCCATGATTTTCTTGCAAAAAACAAGTATATTTGAATGGTTATAACTTTTGAGCAAAAAAATATTGACAATTAATAAAGATACTACGATATGTCAAACATCCTTCTTGAGACGAAAAATGTAGGAAAAATCAAAGGCCTATTCTACCTCCCAAATTATCAGAGGGGCTACAGATGGACTTCTGAAGAAATCAAACTCCTTCTAGATGACATTTATGAGAGCAACGGGAATCCATACTGCTTACAACCAATAGTTGTAAAGAAAAAAGACGAGAGATTCGAACTCATTGACGGGCAACAACGTCTTACTACAATATACCTAATTTGCAAGTTTATGGAAGCGAAGCTGGGGGATCTCTATGAACCTAGCTTTAAATTAGAGTATGAAACTCGTAAAGAATCAGCAAACTTTCTAGGAAATATTGACCTTTCGCTTAGAAACCAGAACATTGATTATTATTTTATAGCATCTGCATACGAATATATAGAGGACTACTTTACTGAAAAGACACAAGGAGATCGTCGAGAAATGGCTGCTTACCTGACCAGACTCAATGAATATTTCATATCATCAGTAAGCGTCATTTGGTACGAGGTCGATTCTACAGAGGACGGTATTGAGTTATTTGAGCGTCTAAACATTGGTAAAATTCCATTGACAAGTTCGGAACTTGTAAAAGCCTTGTTTCTTAAAGACAGTGCGAAAGATAAGATGTCAGGAAGACAGGAGGAAGTCTCATTACAGTGGGATATGATTGAGCAAGAACTGCGAAATCCATCATTTTGGGGATTTTTGTCCAATACTGATGGAAAACAAAATCCAACTCGTATAGATCTTATCCTTGATCTGATGGTGGACGAATCTGACAATGACCGCGAAAAATATCGAACATTCTTTTACTTTGACCGACAAATAAAGGCTCTAACTGAAACGACTTCAGGAAATCCACTACTTGAGATATGGAGTCGCATATATCACGTATTCCTTACACTCCGAGAATGGTATACTAACCATGACTTCTACCATAAAATCGGTTATCTGATAACAATAGGCATTCCACTAAAAAAGATTTATACCATATGGCAAAACAATGGCGGCATACCCCTTGCTAAGGATATATTTCTCGTGGAGCTTGACAAAATGATTTCAGAGTCAATAGGCATTAAAGATAAAGAGGAGTTACTTAGTCTATCATACGACAACCGAAAAGATAAACTACAGAAAGTATTGACTTTGTTTAATGTGGAAACAGAACGTCTGATGGATGAGGGTAAACGAAGATTCCCATTTGACAAGCATAAAGATTCCAAATGGAGTTTGGAACATATCCACGCCCAAAATGCCGAGAGCCTAAAAAAGAATAAAGATATTCTTGCATGGCTAGAAAGTCATATTGCCATTTTGAAATCATCCGAAGGTTATATTTTCGAAACAAATGATGAACTTATAGAGAAAATGGAGATACTGATTGAGCAGCTTCATAGCGATAAGGACCCAGGTAATGTACTAGAACGCTTTAATGAGATTCAGAAGGAAGTAATCATCATATTCACTCCAAAGGAAGATGTAGTAAAAGAGAATGAATACTCACATCACTTAGCAAATATGGCCTTGCTGGATGTGTCACAAAATGCGGCTCTAAGCAATTCTGTTTTTGATGTTAAAAGACACCGGGTTATTAATTACGATAGAGAAGGAAGATACATTCCAGTTTGTACCAAACACGTATTTTTCAAGTACTATACGAAAGAAAGTCCATCACTTTTCTTTTGGGGAGAATCTGACCGAAGAGATTATGTAGAGGCCATTGACGAGAAAATCTCTCCTTATTATTTATAAACCCTCCATTCATTAACAAATGAGAACTACAACACTAAAGAATCTGATTTCTGAAAACAATCCTTATGGAATAAGTGGGATCACCATACCACGTATTCAACGTGCTTATGCACAAGGTCGTTCTGATACACATGCGGTAAAAACCCGTGAGCGTTTTCTCTCTGCTATACAAGCCGGATTAATGAACAATGGCTTGACACTTGATTTTATTTATGGTAATATTCAAAATGGTCAACTGATTCCTCTTGATGGGCAGCAACGGCTAACTACTCTTTGGCTACTTCATTGGTATGCAGACAAAAAAGAGGACATCAATGATAAACGGCTTGCGAGGTTCTCATACAACACACGGTATAGTGCGAGAGATTTTCTTACAAAGCTCGTTAACTATAAACCAACACTGAAGAAACGACTTAGTGATGAAATTAGAAATGAAGGGTGGTTCCCTATGGATTGGATTAACGACCCTACAGTCAGAGGAATGCTCACAATGCTTGATGAAATCCAAGAACGTTTTAGTGACACTGATGACTTATGGAACAAGTTAGATAAAATTAATTTCTATTTCCGCGACATTGAGGAGATGAAGCTGACTGATGATATTTACATAAAGATGAACTCCCGTGGAAAACCTCTCACTGATTTTGAGCATTTCAAGGCAGAACTCTTAAAGATTATACGCTCTGAAAATAACGATGAAACTGCAGCTAAACGTATTGGCCTTAAGATAGACCGCGAATGGACCGATTTACTTTGGCCTTATCGGGATAAATATAATCTTGTTGATGACAGTTTTCTGAACTTTTTCCGCATGATATCTCTCATTCTGATCTATAAGTCAGACCAATCGTCGTCAGAGTTCAATTTAAAAGATGATTTCAGTTTACTGGACAGACTTTATAAGAATCAACCGGACAATGTAGCCTTTCTTGAAACAGCCTTCGATTGTATGGTTAATATTCAGAGCAAGGCGCAACTTTTCACTCCATCGACCACTAACCCAATCGGTGATTTTTTCAGTTCCTATCTTTCAGAAAATCATTATGAACCAGGCAAAGTCGTTGTGCCTCAACAAATATCAAACCTCGATATTTTCCAAGAGGTATTGAATGGAGCAGCATTGAATAGAAATACCCCCTATTGGTTAATAATGCTTTACTCCTTCATGCTCTATTTAATGAAAAATGGCTCGATAAAAGAAATTGATTTCCGCCGACGTTTACGCGTGGTAGTAAATCTGCTCAAGAATTCCAGAAATGAGGTCGTAGACAATCCTAATGGTGATGCTGGGAACCGTATGCCCGCAAATCTTCGTCAGATAGATAGTATTATTCTTTCTGGAGAGATTGCAGATTATATAACAATTGATAATGACAAGAGACAGAATTTTAATGTGATTCAAATGGAAGAGGAACGCCAAAAACTTCAGTTTACCAAAGAGCATCCAGAGTATTCTGACGGCCTTTTTCGTTTGGAGGACCACTATCTGCTTCAAGGTCGTACAGATGTTGTTGGTTATAAAAACACTCATCTTTATCAACGATTCATCCACGTTTTTGATACATGCTCTCGCGATGTAATTGACTGTGCAATGTTAGCAATATCTGATTATAGCCAAAGATTAAACAACTGGTGTATTCAACTTGGTTCAGGTGATCAGAATGAAATCGGTGATAAGGCTTGGTATGCGTTATTTCATCCGACAGGCAAAAATCCAGATTTTGATAAGACAAAGAAATCATTGCGTTCTCTGCTTGAGACTAACATAAAAATAGACGACAAATATTTACAAGAAAAAATCAATACATATCTGACAGAGTGCAAGGATAAAAAACAATATGATTGGAGATATTACTATATCGCATATCCATGCTTCCGCCCAAAACGCTATGGTAAATATACTATGTATGACGATCAACCATATGCTCTTGTGACTTTGCATTCTGAAAAGCGCGAATCATCTAATGCTTACCAATGTATGCTTAAAGCACTAATTGAGAATAAAGCAGTAGCAAATTCTGTAGAGTGGTATGATATCCGTGCGCTTTCTTACAGAAAAGGGCTATTGACATGTGAAAACAGTGCCTTTGTTTCATACTCTTTGAATGATGATAAAGAGCGCGCCAGATTTAACATACCACAAAATACAGAAGGTATTGACATTGTTGACCGTATCCAATATTTTAAAGATTATAGAAAGGATAATAATTGTTGGATATATTACTAAAATTAATGTAAAATCATGAGTAAAGTCGCTTACTTCAATTATAGAGCGGCTTTACTTTTTATAGAAAATGAGTGTTTTATACAGAATTACTATAGAGAAAGTACTAATAATTACATCAGCGGCAAAAAGTATCGAATCACAAACCTGCAATTATTAGCTTAATCGTGTTTTGGGAATGGAAGAATGTCTCAAAGATTGCTCCAGAGACAACTGTTCTGACGACCAGTCTTTTGTGTCCATAAACAGCAAACGTTCTACAAAGACATAATGCCTTTGCTCTCATATAGTGTTGTTTTTTCGCTATTTTATCCCTTGATGAGATTAATAACTGCATCTGTTTTTCTGATTATATTATATTTATTTTACGTAAAAATGAGAGTATTAAATTCAAATATTGGAAAAACGTAAGAAAGTTTGAACGTGAGAAGACCATTGTCGCCATATATAACAGCGGTCATTCCATTGATGACATCCAACGTGTTAGTGGATTCATTAGTCGGAGTTCTGTATCCTAAACAAATATGGTGTGTCACTCAACCGTGACAAGTTTAGCAGGCTACTTGCAAAACATAAATATGGAAATTTAAATGCTATAAGCTTATGAGTGAATTTTTACGACAATATTCGTATTCAGAATTCATCTCTGAATATGGAGTGATAAACTATATTGATTTTGAAAAAATGGAAATAGTGACATCAGATGATGTTATTGTTCATCTATCACGTCATTATTGCAGTGCAATTGAAAACAACGTAATCCAATTAAATATTTCTAACCTAAGATATGCCTACTTTGTCTTATTTGCAGAAGATAAATATGATAATGATGGGAATAAATACTCAGAAAAAGTATGGTATTTATTCAGTAAAGACTTTTTGTCATTACCAAGGGATTCTTCGTACTTTGTCCTGTTCAAAAATACTAACTATAGAGTTGTGCAAAGAAGGAATTTCTGCTGTTTATTAATACAGTATGACGATAATAAATTCTTTAAACTTAAAAATGTTGATATTTATATTTTTGAATATCATGGAAATCATTCATATTCAATAGAAACTAGTAAAGGAATTTTAAATGGTCAGTTTACATCACGTAGCTTTATATCTGCATTTGCAAAAATTTTAAGTCTGAATAGTACTAGTAATGACAGGGGTGTTTTCATCTTCGTTTTGTATATGGATGGCCGTTTTGAAAGAATATCAAATAGTCCAGTTATTGCCAAATTTTAAATTATATTTGAGCTTATCATGTTTAAAAAGTAAGGGCATTAAAAAATATTTTGTGTAAATGGGAAATGCGGAATTCAAAGAGAGTTCCGTATTTCTAAGATTACAAAGTTGATTTAATTGCTCATTAGACGATCCTGGTTCCATTACTTCATCACCCAATTCTTCTCTCTTTATTTATAAGTTATTTAATTTACTTTTTGTTATCTCTGTTTGGAGAGAGTGGGTAAAAAAACGTTAAATCTTTGTTTTTCGCAAAAGGCAAGTAATATTTTTTAAAACGTACATCAGGACTGGTAAATAACTATATAAATCTATCTCGCTAATATGCCGTATTTTAATTCCCCTTTCAACATTTCATACACATAAGAGGAACTTTCAATATAGAGTCCCGTAGATTCATCAGAGAGTTTTGCAAAAGTTTCTGAGTTATAGAATTCTTTGAGAGCAGTTGGCAAATCGCATCCGCTATCTTCCATAAGATAAGCTATTATATCTTTGGTAATACCTTCTACCAGATATTGCATTCGTTTATTCATAATCTGTGTAAGTATTTAATGGCTTTTGCCGAATGAAAAAAATATTGTGATGAAACTTTTTTGTACTTTAGACCATTTACAAGCATTTGTAAATCAATAATTCCATCATCAAAATTACGGAACAAGGTTGCAATGGTATCATCTGCAACAGGGCCTATTACAATGTCAAAACTATGTGTCGGCTGTAAGTTATTCCTTCTACGATTAGCCATAACGAACAAGGCCCATTCTTCACTTGGTTCTTCAAATGTTTTGACCGAAAGAATCTTTAAAGCTGTTTCGTCAAATTCAAACTCTGTAACAACGGCTTCTCCACCATAAATAGCAGATGTACGTCTGGCCATTTGTTCCGCCTGCTCCTTAATCTCTGTCAGATAAAATCCCTGTCCAAAATCCTTATAAGGTTTGCATTTTGACAGATCTATCTGATCTATTACCATATTCGAACCATGATATAGTTTCATCGAATACCTCCTCCATTATTTAGACAAACTTGTGTAAGATCTTGAACACAATCATCAAATGAAAGTAAATGCTCTGCATCGTAATGCTCTGTAATAAAATCAATACCTTTAAAGCGTATCAAATAATTACTCGCTTCACGGACAGAAAGATGGTGACTCTTGGCAAATTCACTAATAGCAGAAACAATATATGCTATCACGTTTTTATTAATCTTTTGCTCATTTTTCAAAACAACAGAAGCCGACATACCAAGAGCATCTAGTACTCTTGTAACAGTCTTTATTGTGAGTCCCTTCCCACTCTCTATTTTAGAAATTTGGGCTTTCCCGACTCCTACACGTTCACCTAGTTCTTCCTGGGTAAGCCCTTTGCGAAGACGCTCGTTACGAATCATCGGACCTATATTTTCCAAGCTATTTGCCATATGATATAATATTTATACGTCAACAAATATACAGCAAAGTTTCCAAAATAGGAAACAATCATTAATAAATTGTGTTCTACCTTTACTTTATCCCCGTATTCATATATACGTTCATTAAAGTAAAGTCAAAATAAGGGAAGAAAAGAGATGGCTGCGCCATGAAAATGGTTTCAGCCATTTTTCTTTTGGCTGCAAATCTTATAAGAAATCCGGTTGTAAAGGTCGGTCTCCATCGGCCACTCCGATCAAGCACAAAATACCTTACTCGGAACCCCAAAATATCCGTGAATCCACACTCGATTTTACAGCCCGTTTTGGCGAAATAAACCCCAACATGCCCTATCTTTGCAGACGAGGTCAGTCAGGGCCCCAAAGGGCCGTTTTTGCCTCTTTTCCCTCTGTTCGGAGGGAGTCGATGAAAAAAAACGTTAAATCTTCGATTTTTCGCAAAAAAACAAGTAAATTTTTGAGTAGTCTACCTTTTAAGACGTAAATTATTGATAATCAACAAGAATACGATGGTGCATCGGAAATCTCAATACCAACAACTTGTAACAACGACTTACGCTTGTTATAGAGATATCTAATAATAGCATCTTTTTCATCTTTACTACCGAAATGAATACGTCGGTGGCATGTAGGGCATAGACAAATGATATTCTCAACGCAGTCAATGTTTCGTTTATTTTCAGACCAGAAGCGCTCGGTATTTGATGCCGTACAAGGAATTAAATGGTGACCTTCCATGTAAGGAATACCCTTATCAGTTAAGAAGGTATAATGACTGCCATCAAACTCACATTTGAAGTTCGCCTTTTTTAAGGCTTGCTTTGAAACATTTGCTTTCTTCAATATAGTTCTTCCCGAAGTTCCTTCGCTATAGCTCGGTTGCTGTCTCGATGCATCCGACAACACCTCATCACACTCTACATTCTGAATCTCTTTCTGAAAATCAAAGTCATTGTCCACATCTCGGCCTTTTCTTTGAAGATAATTTACCAACCACAGCAACATTTTTATCTCTTGCTTTGGATGTCTACCCGTATAGAATCGTTGCATTCTAAACATCTGCAGATCATCTCCGCTCACTTTGAAAACAAAAGGATTCGGTTCTGCTTGCAAGTCATAGATATAATCAGACTCTATCGTATAAGTACATTCTGTACGAGTTCCATTCTCCAAAATAAACCGATTCAAATATGAATTTGATTGTCGTTTTGCATATACTCTAGCATTATCAGTAAACGCAACTATTCGTCGATTGGTTGAATGAGGCAATTTTTGTACATAAACAATCATCACTCCATCGACATAATCATCCTTAGAAGAGGCCCCAAGTTTTTTAATATTCGGATTGTCATGCGGAGGAAGATAACCATAAAAACGGCCATCTGCATCATTGGGCTTTAAATTAAATACTTCATGTCCGACATTGGTTTTACAGTATGCACCTGATTCCAAATCAACCACCATGTAATAGGATGGCAAGGTAAATATTACAGTCTGTGATGCTACCTTAAAAACATCATTAATATATTCAAGCAGCTCTGTATTGTTACAACTAGGATTAAGAATAGAGCCCCCACCCTTAAATTCCATTCTTTTCAAAACATCTTCCTTCAACAGATTACCATCATATTTAGCCACTAATGTTAATTTGTATGTATTATCGTTTGGAGCTGGATCAATCCAATAATTACCATCTTCCCGCGGCACATCAACTTTATCGACTTTCAGTTTAAATCGAACAGATCTGTCATCGTTCATAAACAGATATACAATGTCATTTTCAGCAAATTTCGATTTGACATTTGTCGTCCAATTCACAAATCCCAATTCTTTTAATGCCTTACGGTGATTACATATATTTTCATTGGCAAAGGCAAGCCATGTGCGATTGCGTACCATAATTCTCTTTCAAAATAAGTTAAAACTGCTGCTGCCGCAACCATTCGCCCATAAAACGATCGTAAATGATATACCCGTAAGGTGTCTGATAAACCAGTTCGTTGTCGAGCAGTTTCTTCAAAGAAGCACTGACACTGCTCGCCGCGCGAAGTCGATGGCGGCTGATAAAATCTCCCGCCAACACCTCTTTGACGCACCCTTCGCGAGCGATGGCTTTCAACAGACGCACATGACCGGCCGAATAGGCCTTCAGCAAATCAGCATACGAATAGCTCTGTTCGGAAACGATCTGTTCCGTAGCATACACCACCAACTCCGTATCCACATCCCGATTATAGCCGTACAAGCGATTAAGAATGCACTGGATATACCAAGTATGTCCGTCAAATTTATCGTAAATCGTATCGAAAACCTCACGGGGAAGCTGCACGCCATGTTTGGCAAAGTGCCCGACGGCGAAACAAGCATATGCCTCACGATCAACGGGACCGATGGTCAGCAGTTGCGTACTCTGATAGAATGGTCTTTTCGACGAGGTAAACATCTCCTGCATCAAATGTTGCTTGCTACCCGCAAAGATGATGTTCACATTGGGCAGAAACTGGATATAGGAGCGTAACAATGCCTCGACACCTTTTTCCTGATATTCAGCAATCTGCTGAAATTCGTCTATGGCAACGTAGCACCGTTTCTCTGACGAGCCTAAATACTCGAATATCTCTTTCAAAGTATTTTCTTCCTCGGCCGGAGCCACATCTATCGTCACCTTGGGGACACCTGTCAATTCGTCAAAAGTAAACACCGGACGGCAGCTGCGAATGAACTGCCCGATGCGGCTTAATGTTTTCTGAGGCGCTGTATCAAGTTTACCCAATACCGTATTGGCAACCAACCGCACGAAATCACCCATTGACTGTGTGGAATAGATGTCCATATAGAGTGTAACAATATCAGGCTCCTGCTCTTTCAGGCGATAAAAGGCATGACGGATCAGACCGGTCTTGCCCATACGACGGGGAGCAATCAGCGTTACATTACGCCCATTGTGGAGCGCATCGAGAATTGCTGCCGTTTTCATCTCACGGTCACAAAAGAATTCGGGGCTGTGATAACCTGCTATCAAGAAAGGATTATTCGGCTTCATATTATTTTTATCCGATAATTACGTAATTATCGTAACGCAAATATCGCAATAAAATACAAAACAGCCAAAGGATTCACTAAGATAATTTACAGCCAAATGAAAAAATAACTTTACTTTATCCCCGTATTCCTATATACGTTCATTAAAGTAAAGTCGAAATAAGGGAAGATAAGAGATGGCTGCGCCACGGTGAAATGGCTCCAGCTATTTTTTCTTTTGGCCAGCAAAATTCCGTCCCAGAATGACCCCGACGCACGTCACATCATATACAATTCACTAAACATCAACAACATGAGTCATTTTTAATATTTTTTGCTCGAAAACATGTTATAACTGGGATTATTATAAACGGCATAAGCAAAAGATATGTCATCGACAAGCACAACGAAATATTGCCCCCAAAGAAACAAGGGTTCAGCCTTCCATTCAGCTCAGGTGACTGGATCGACAGTAAACAAGCAAGTACTCGTTACAATGTTTCAGTTAGTACTTTATATGTTTCAATTTGCAGGAATCGTACCACGCAAACGTGAAGGTAAAACGACTCTATATTCCACCAAACATTTGGATGCAGCCATGAAATTCATTCCGAAACAATTGACTGACGGGCTTATTACGTTAAAAGATGCAGTATCGAAATACAATTTTCCGATACCGAATCTTCGGTATCTTATCATACGCTTCGGAATACAATCGGAAAAAATCCACGGAAAAACCATGTTCCGGGAAACCGATTTCAAAAAAATCTACACCTCGTTTAAAACTTCCTGACAATCAGATCATAGCAAAACTGACTTTTTGTTTACAACAATATTGGCAATAACTTGCAATCCTCAAAAACGACATTATGAAACGAGTGAAAGTGACTCTGCGCAGCCGCCCGATCTCCGGAGGACGTCGTACCCTGTACCTCGATTATTATCCGGCAGTACGTGTCCCTGAAACCATGAAAATGATCCGGCAGGAGACTCTCGGCATGTATATTTATCAGAAACCCAAAAGCGCAACACAGAAACAATACAACGAAGCGATGTTGGCACAAACCGAAGCTATCCGCAGCCTGCGTGCACAAACAGTCATCAACGAGGAATTCAGCTTTCTCGACAGACATCGACTGAACTTGGATTTTCTCAAATATTTCCGTAAAGAAGCCCAAAAACACAATAATGTCTGGAACAGTTCATACAAACATTTTGAAAAGTTCGTAAACGGGAAATGTACGTTTGCACAGGTCAATGTCGACTTATGCGTCAAATTCCGGGAATATCTTTTGTCTGCCTGTCGATTTCAAAATAGAGCAAAAAAACTCGGCATCAATACCGCTTCAAACTACTACCGCAAATTCCGCGGATTGCTTGCCATCGTTCTCCGGGACAAATTATTGACAAAAGATATAAACACGTCTCTGACACGGATTGAACCAAAAAGAAATCGAATCGAGTTCCTGACACAACAAGAGCTGTATAACCTCTCGAACGCACACTGTGAGATTCCCGTTCTCAAACGGGCAGCTCTTTTTTCGTGTCTTACCGGCTTGCGGTTCAGCGACGCCAAAGGACTGAGTTGGGATAATATCGTCCCTAATCTCGAAGTACCGGGTACGACATTCAACCGAACCCAGAAAACGGAGACGGAAGCCACCATGCCTTTAAGTCCCGATGTCCTCGAACTATGTGGCTCACGAGAACAAGGTCCCGTTTTCAAAGGATTCAACCGCAATATGCTTTATGGTCCTCTGAAACGCTGGCTCCGAGAAGCTGGCATTACCAAGCGTATCACATTCCACTGTTTCCGCCACACCTATGCAGTCCTGCAGTTGGCGAATGGAACTGATATCTACCCCGTAAGCAAAATGCTGACTCATAAACATGTCACGACGGCTGAAATCTATCTCGAACTGCTCGAAGACACGAAAACTCAAACGCTCGGACGTATACAAATACACAAAAATAACGATCCGGTCATAGCACAAATCATCTAACTTAAATAACTTGCTATTATGGAAGAATTGCAAAATCTAACATTTAACGATCTGCCGCAAGCCATATGAAGGATCATGCAGGAGTTGAAAGAACTTCGAGAAATGATAGCCGTATTACAACTGCCCAAACCGGAACGCAGGCCCATTATGATCGACGAAGCCTGCAAAATTCTGATTATTTTTTAATCGACAATAAATTGATAATCGATTTATTGTCGATTAAATTTTGTCGTTTATGTCCGCAATTTGTCCGCATTTCTCTTGAAACAGAAAATATTCGGTATTTTTGAATCCGATTGCCGGTAGACGTTTGAATACTCCTTTCTTTATTAATCCCCAAAAGATGGAGCCTTCCTAATCAAAGGCAAACTTTACACCTCAGAAACAAAAAGATATGCGATCCCCAATACCACAGACCTACTCGCATCTCTGACCAAACCGAAAGGCTATAAACACTTTTTGTAAGAATAAACGGAAAATTTAGGGAGATTCCAAGTGATTTTGGCCTCCTTGAAATCCCCCATTTTGCTCCTATTCTAATTGAAAAAACAAAACAACTATAAGTAATAACCTTAAAAATTCGATGATGAGTTTTCGGGATTTATTAAAATCAGGGACGAATCCAGCGTTACAATCAAACTAGATGATCTGCGGATAATCCTCGAAGAAACGGCAGGCACGTTAAAGCCCATACCGCAGGAACGACCACAGTCAGACAGTCTTTTCATTCGCCTCGCCATTCCGCAAATATCAACTTTTCACTCTACGCTAACGGGTAACTCCACCGCAATATCCGCCGACGAAGTTCCCAGCGAAAGCACATACTCTCCGGGATCGACGCGCCAGCCGTGCGTCTGGTCGTCCCAATAGGCCAGGGCGCTGCGATCGAGCTCGAATTCGACCTCCCTGCTCTTGCCCGGAGCCAATTCCACCCGACGGAACGCTTTCAGCTCCTTCTTCGGCCTCACGACCGTGGGATTCCGCTGCGAGACATAGAGCTGCACGACCTCGGCCCCGGAGCGGGAGCCCGTGTTGGTCAGGGCTACACGAACGGTCAGCGGGCCCTTTACTGGAAATTTCTTCGCCGCATGGGGTTTCGACAGTGAAAAAGTCGTATAGGAGAGCCCGAACCCGAACGGATAAAGCGGTTCGATCCCCTTGGTTTCATACCAGCGATATCCCACCAATACGGACTCCGCGTAGTCGATGTCATAGATTCGGATCAGCTTCTCGTTATAGGCCCGCGGCGCCTTGTTGTAGAACTCCGCACCGGCCGGCATCGTCCCTTTGGCCGGAGAGTCCGCAAACTCCCTTTCGATGGTGATCGGGAGCTTCCCCGAAGGATTGATTCTGCCAGAGAGTATTCCCGCCAAGGCCGTCATGCCGTTCTGACCGGGATACCAGCCGTAAATCACCGCCGCAGCCCGATCGTTCCAGCCGCTCATGCGGATTCCCGACCCCGAGTTGACCAGCACGATCGTGTTCGGATTCGCTTCGACACACATGCGGATAAATGCCTCCTCTTCTTTCGGCAGGGCGAACGGACGCTCGAACGACTCCACGTCGATCGTTCCCGCCGAAAGCAGGACAACATCCGCTGCCGCAAGCTGTTCCCGCGTGGGACGTTCCACGACCTGCACGGCGTCGCCGAATTCCGCACGGACAGCATCCGCAAGCGAAACATTGTCGTATCCCAGTACTTCGGCCGACGAGGAGGTGCTGCCTCCGGTGCGGGGTATCTCCCGAATAAAGCGTCCGGTGAGCAGAATCCGGCGGCCGACGGCCAACGGCAGAATCCCGTTGTTCCGCAGCAGCACCGTGCCTTTCGCCGCAACTTCGCAGGCCGTTTCGGCATGCGCCGGGAAGCGGCCGAGCAGGTCGGGACGGTATTTCACCCGGTCGTAAAGCCCGAAAGCGACGGCGGTGGCGACGTTGGGCCGGATCATCCGTTCCAGATCCTTTTCCGAAATGCACCCCTGGCGAAGCAGCTCCCGCACCTCCTCAACGAACTCACGGCGGCCGGGCATCTCCACATTCTGACCGCTTTTGACGACTTTTTCCGTGTCGTACACGGAGCTCCAGTCGCTCATCACGCATCCCCTGAATCCGAGCTCGCCGCGCAGCAGTTCCCCGATGACACGACTGTTCTGACCGGCCCACTCCCCGTTGAGTTGGTTATAGGAGGTCATCACATAGGCCACACCGGCTTCGATACCGGCGCGGAACGGAGGCATATAGATCTCGTGCAGCGCTCGTTCATCGATCAATGAATTTGACCGGCGGCGGTAAAATTCCGTTTCGTTGCCGATGAAGTGTTTCAGACAGGCGGCGGTCCCCGTCGACTGCATACCCCGCACGTAAGCCGCAGCCATGACAGAAGTCAGCAGCGGATCTTCACCGAAATATTCGAAATTGCGGCCGCATTGGGAATTGCGTGCGATGTTCAGTCCCGGTCCCAGCAGCACTTCGATGCCGCCCGCACGGCACTCCTCCCCCACGGCTTCCGCATAACGGAAAGCCAGCTCGGGATCGAACGACGAGGCGAGCATGATCGGACAGGGAAAGGCCGTCGAGCGCTCCAACTGGCGGACCATCGTGGAGTCGGGCAGGTTGTTGCGCAGATGAACCCCTTGCGTGGCGTCGGAGAGATAGAGATAGGGAATCCCCTTCTCCGGAACGCCGTAGAAGAAAAACGAGGAATAGCCGCGCGCAAAATAGATCTTTTCGTCGAGGCTGAGCCGGGCGATCAGGGAATCGGCCTGCCGATAGGCTTCATCCCAAGAGACGAACTGCTGAGCGAAGAGTCCAGCGGCGGCACAACAGGCCGCCAAGGACAGCATGATTTTTCGTATCATAAATATCAGTCTGTTTTCAAAAAGGGAGGGGTCGGAAAATACTCCGGCCCTCTCTCCCGGTTTTGTCCGTTCTTTATTTCGTCACGCAGATATCGTCGATGAACCAGCGGGAGAACTCGTCCGAAGCAGGTTCGCTCGTGAAACGCAATTGCGTGGAGGCCGTCGCACCCGTGATCTTCAGCGAATAGGTATTGAACGCATCGGTTGCCAGTCCCGATACAATCGCCTTCGTTGCGCCATTGATCGTTCCGCCGCCAACTACCTCGACAACGATCTCCGTCAGATCGCCTTTCTTGTCCTTAGGTTCGTTCGCCTTGCCTTTAGGGCGATCCGAGCAGGTTTTGTAAGCCATCGCGCGGAAAGAGAGGTTCAGGTCGCCTGCCGCGTTCAATGCCGGCGTGAGCAGCGCCCCCGCTTCGTTCTTATACTCCGCCCTCTTCACGGCCTGCGACTCGACATAACCGATCTGAGCATAACCCGGCCGCTGACGGACATGGGTACCTGAAAGTCCGTTTTTCAACTCGGCGCTCCACTCCGAAATGTCACTGCCGCAATAGTTCAGCATAGCGGCCAGTTTATCGCCGTAAAGGTAATCCAACCCTTCGGTCAATCCGTCGAAAGGTTCGAAATAAACCGCTCCGGCTGGTTTCGACGTACTGAATTTCGGCACGGCTTCGATTGCGATACATGAATGCAGGCGCGAATCCGAATTATATCCGGCTGTACCACCATTGCAACTGACATTGTCCGTTGGATAAAGTTTCAACAGCAGCGTCTGGCCCTTCATCAGCCGCAACTGCGGCGTCAGGGTTACCGTGAAATAATAAAAATAGCCACTGCCCGTAATCGCCTCGGGAATCGCAATCGCCGTAGAGCCGTCAGACGGGGTGACATACTCCTCGCCGTCGGTCGAATAGGCCATCGCCCAGTTCTTCGGAGCGCCGCCCGTTCCCGACATACCGAACGAAATGCGGAACGATGCGGGCATGTCCTCGGCCAAAGGTACGGTTAACAGGAAATAAGAATCTTGACCGTAAACCATCGACTTGGCCGGAATGTTATCGTGTGCACCCTCGTCTGCCCAGTGCGTCAGTCGGAAATGGCTGCTGTTCGACGTCGAGGCCACCTTCGCTGTCAGCACGACGCATTTGGAGACATCCTTGTCCTCGACTTTGAAGTCCGCGCCCAATTTATCGAACGAGCCGTCAGTCACCGTCACATACTTACAATCCTTGTTGGCCTGCGAGGAGGCGTAGAACGAGAAGACATAGGGCAGTCGGATGCCGACTTGGGCACCGAAACGCAACCCCGTGAGTTCCTTGTCCTCGGCCGTGCAGGGGCGGATCGCATAGGCACCATCCTGCGGCACGACGATTCCTTTGAGCACGCCGCTGCCCGTTGGCGCAGGGTCGATGCCGAATGAGGAAGCCTGCGAAGCAACCAGCCGAAAGCGATTGTTGTCAGGATCCTGCATCGACAGATTATCCTTAAGCGTCATATCTCCCAACGAACCACCTTCCGGCACGTAAACCTGGGAATATAAGCCCGCATACATCGACTCGTAGGCACCCGATCGAAGCTCCTCATAAGTAATCTTCAGAGCTTCGATCTTCACCTGAGAAGTCTCCGTACGGGTGATCCTGTCGTCCGAAACGGGCTTCAGCTCCATCACGCCGGTCTCGGCGTTCACGCCCACCACGGCGCCTTTCAGATCGATCTCCAACTCTTCACCCGGATTGCGGTAAAGCGTTTCGTCAGTGCGCAGCGTAATGCCGCAGCCGGGTTTCAAGGCGCTTTGTAGCGCGAGGCAGTTCTCGAAATAGTTGTTGTCCTGAACGCTCGATACCACAATGCCGCGTAGTTTCATCTCCTCGCTCACCGTATAGTCGCCGTCGGCAGCCAGTGCCCGAAGTTCGGGAATGGAGAGGTACCCCTCGGCTGATGCAGAAGCTTGCTCGAAAATTAGTTCATCTGTCACATCTGCATTACGTTTGGCCACGGCCCGGATCGTCAATGAACGACTCTGCGCAGTCGTGTTCTCGTCGACCATCACCGATACGGTAGCTGTCCCCGTCGCCGAAACCTGAGAAAGTTCAGCCCAGCCATCGTCGTTACCCGTAACAAATATCTGCCATTCGCAATTGGCCGCAACATCGAAAGAGAGTGTCGTAGCGAACGACGGCGCGAGAATCGCATGCGAACTCAGCGTGATCGACTGCATCGGCAGCGCCACGTCATCCTTGCACGCCCCGGCCGAAAGCAGCAGCGCGAAGGCCGCCGCCATCCGGAAAAAACTGTTTAAAAGTCCGTTTTTCATAATCGCTTACTTTTTGAGGTCTACCAATACGGGAAGGTGGTCGGAAACCGTCATCACATTGATCTCCTCATACGACGGTACAGCCGTACCCAACAGCTCATAATGGGGCGAATTCCCCGTATAGACAAGCACATAATCAATGCGCGACGGCGAAGCGGTGTTCACAAAGGTGTTGGCCGAAGTACTGATAATCTTCCACGATTCGAGCGCCGTTTCCGGGATTTCCGACGTATTGAAGTCGCCCGCCAGATAGATCGGCTTCGTGTAAGAGATGTAATGCGCGGTGATATATTCGGTGATGATCTCGAACGACCGCTGTCGGTTCTCGTCGGACTTGTGGCAGAAGTGCGTGGCGATAAAGATATAGTCGTCGAACTCCGCCAGGAAGAACTTGCGAGCCTCCTCGCCCGGCAAGTTGCCCGCATAGGTATTTTTAGGCGCCGTTTTGCAGAGAATGCCGATACCGTAGTCACCGCCGCGGTAATCGATCGTCTTGCAGTAATAGGGTCGCATCCCGGTACGGTCGGCCAATTCCTGCAACTGGTCGGTGGGATGCCACGTGGTGTTCTTGTCCAATTCCTGCAAGGCGATCACGTCGGGGTCCATCAGCGAGATGACCTTGGCCGTGTTGTTGTAGTTCGCACGGTCGGTCCCGGAGTTCTGGGTCCAACCCTCGCAGCGGTGGGTGTTGTAGGTCGCCAGCCGGACCGAACTGGGCAGGCGGTCGTACCCCTGCCCGTCATAGGGGTTCTCGGGTTCGTCGGAGGGCATGTCCCCGAAATTGAAATCGGAGTTGTCGCCCGACAAGTCGGAACACGCCACTGCGGAGAGGACCAGGCAGCAGCCGAATAAAGCAGACAATATGAATCTGGTAATTTTCATGGTAGTTCGTTTTTAGGTTTCCGTTTAGAAATTCAGTCCGTCTTTCCAGCCGGGATTTTGGGTGATGGCGCCCTGCGTCAGCACCCGGTCGTCGGTCGGAATGGGATAGAGATAGTCGCGTTCTTCGTTCCAGGTCCGGACATAGTCGGTATGGACGATGATGTTGCCGCGGTCGCCTTCGCTGAGGAAAATATCCTTGTTCAGCTCGTAAACCGTCGCTGCCGAAGTCGAAGGTTTCGAGCCGGACCAAATGCACACATCGTCCACCCCGTCACTATTCAGATCATAACTTCCCGTACCGGGGAAATAAAGTCCCGTAAAGGGCTTTTCGAAACGCTTGCCCTCCTTCCAGCGCATGATGTCCCAATAGCGGAGGTTCTCCATCAGCAGTTCGACGGTACGTTCACGGCGTATTTCGAGAATCACACCCTTGTTGTCGCCCGTCACGTTGGCGTAGCCCGTCTCCGCAGAAGCCAGGTAGGGATCAGGATGGGCGTTGGCCTCCGTGAGCGAGAGATCCGCGACATCGGCCCGCTCGCGCAGCGGGTTGATCGACAGTTCGATGTCGTCCTGGGTCAACGTCCCCAACTCGGCTTTCGCTTCGGCATAATTGAGAAGTACCTCGGCGGCGCGAAACAGCGGTAAATCGCTCGTCGAAGCTTGGTAGGAGTCATATTTGGCCGACGTCAGATATTTCACCAGCTGGTAGCCGGTCATCGTCGCGGCGAGGTTCGGGGCCGATTCGGCCGTGTCGTCGACACGCTTGTAACCGGGCGTGCGGACCGTCTGGGCGAAACGCCCGTCGCGGTTCCGGCTCTCGTCGGGCAGCTGCATAGTCTCCCAGCCGGGCTGCGAGGTGAAGGGCGTACCGTCTTTCATCAGATACATATTGGCAATGTTCTTCAACAGCCCCGGACGCCCCATCGTGATACTGGTGAGATAACCGTTGACGTCGTGTTTCAGACCAATGTCCGTATTATAGGCTCGGGCCAGAACAATTTCCGTGTTGATAGCCTTGAGTGAAGAGAATAGCCCCAGATAGGGTGTCGTGCCTGAATCGTAGATCGCGTAACCGCTTTCGTCGATAAATCGTTTCGAAGCATCTGCACAGACTTCGAGATAACTCTCCCAGCCTTGCAATCCATGATACTTGCGGAACGTGCCTTCGAACAGGCACGCACGGCTCTTGAGTGCCAGCGCCGTCCAGCGCGTCACCCGGTAAACCTGCCTTTCGGCAGGCAGGTTAGCGATAGCGAAATCGAGGTCACCGATCACCTTCTGCATCACGAACTCACGCGAATCTCGCCCCTTGTAAAGTTCCTGATCGTCAGACGCAAGCGGACGATCGACCCAAGGTACGTCTCCGTAATAGCGCACTTTGTCAAAATAGAAATAAGCCCGGAAAAAGCGCGCCAATCCTTCGTATTCGAACCGCACGCGATCGTCGGTGCAGTTGGAGGAGTATTGCAGGAAAAAATTGATGTCACGCAGCTTTTCCCATTTCCAGGTGCTCGCCGTGGCAGGCACGGTACGGTTGCCCAGCACCTCGCTCGTAAGCGTATTGCAGGTAATAATGTCGGCTGTCTCATTGTAAATGGAGGCCCCGGAGGGGAAGATCGTATAGAAATCATTCGTGTAAAGCTCGCACTCCTCCTCGGTATGGAAAAATTCGTCAGGCGTAAGCCGGTCTTTCGGGAAACGGTCGAGTGCATCCTCGCAACCGCAGAAACCGCACGCCGCCATACCGGTCAGTAGATAAAGAATGTATTTTTTCATAACGGCAATTGCTTTAGAAAGTTAAATTCAGTCCGATCGAATAAGTCTTGCACCACGGATAAACGTTAGCCTTCTTATCCGAATCAGCGGCCGCCTGCTCGGGATCAAGGAAATCACTCTTCAGCGCCGACCACGTAGCAAGATTCTCTCCGCTGAAATAGATGCGGCACTCCTTGATGCCGACCTTCGAAGTCAGCCGTCTGGGAATCGTGTAGCCGATCGTGAGGTTTTTCAGACGGCAGTAGGCCAGATTCTGCAAATAACGATCATTGGTGTAGTAGGCCGTGCCTGAATTCGAATTGAGCGATGTATAGGCACGGGCCCGTGGGAAATAGGCGTCGGGATTCTCCTCGCTCCACACCTGACTCATAAAGTTTTTCGGGACGAAGGTCGCATAGGGACGACAGTAAGGACCCCAAAAACGCAGATTGTCAGCACCAGGATACCAGTCCAGCCGGCCGATGCCCTGCATGAACACCGACACGTCGAATCCGTACCACGAGAAGTTCAGCGACGCTCCGTACTGGTAACGCGGTGACGAGTTGCCGATCACGCGTCGATCCCCCGGATCATCGAGCGTGCCTTTGCCGCCGTTGACGATGTTGTCGCCGTTCAGGTCGAGGTATTTGATGTCTCCTCCGCGGACTCCCTTGCCATAAGCACCCGTCGCGGTGTAGTAACCCGAGGCGACAGTCGAGAGGTCAATCCGCGAAGCGTATTCGGCGGCCTCCTTGTCGTTACGGAAAAGCCCGTCGACCTTATACCCCCAGATCTCACCGTACTTTTTGCCCACATAGGGATCGCCGATCAATCCCGTCGGATTGTCGCACTTGGTGTACTCAGCCGTATAGTCGGAAAAGGTTCCTGTGATACCGTAGCTGAAGGTACTGCCTGCTAACTTGAACGAATCGCGCCAACCCAACACCAGTTCATAACCCTTCGTACGCAAGTTGTTGGCGTTCATCTGCGGCTCGCTCGCGCCGTAGATCGACGGCAGCGATTTGCCCTTGCCCAAAATGCCTTTCGTATCACGGATATAGAAATCGGTCGTCAGCGACAAGCGATTGTTGAACATATTGAGGTCGAGTCCGAGGTTTTTCGACACGACCTTTTCCCACGTTTGGTCGCCCGACACGGGATCGCTCACCGTAGCGTGCTGGCCGAGGACCGTCCCGTCGAACGAGTAGTCGCTCATCGACCCCTTGGTTGTAATAGTCTGAATGAAGTCGTAGTAACCGATCTGCTGGTTGCCCAGCGAACCGTAGGAAAGACGGATTTTCAGATTGTCCACCGCCTTGCGCAACGGCTCGAAGAAAGGCTCCTCGCTGATGCGGTAAGCCGCAGAGAACGAGGGGAAGAAGCCGTAGCGCTTGCCGCGCGGGAAGCGCGAGGTGCCGTCGTAGCGGCCGTTGACCTCGAAGAGGTACTTGCCCCTGTAATCGTAGGCTGCCCGGTAGAAGAGGCCCATGATGGCGTATTCGTTGCGGCCTCCGTTGAGCGTGAAGTTGGTGGTGCCCTTGGCCAGGTTGAAGTCCGAGAGGTCTTCCGACAGCAGGCCGTCGTTAGCCGCCGTCAGGTCGCGGTAATACTTGGCCTCGTAGTTGTAACCGGCGATCAGCGTCAGGTTGTGTTTCTCAGCGAAGGTCCGGTTGTAGGTTCCGTAAACGTCGGCCACATAATAGTTCTGATCCCAGACGACCTCCTTGTATTTATTGGGGAAACTGCCTTCTGGTTCGGTCATCACCTCGCCCGGATACTGCGAATACTGGACGTTGACGCTGCGGTAGTCGTTGTGCAGGTAGCCCTGCGTATAGCTGAAGTCGGCCTTTATGTTGAAGTTTTTATGCAGTTTGAACGTGGCTTCGAACGTCGTGGTGATCTCCTGGGTCTTCTTGTTGCCGAAGCTCTTGCCCTTCTGCATCATGGCGTTGTAGCCGTCCATCACGTAGTGGGTCGAAGACTGCGTCATCGAAGTATGCGACACGGCCGTTCCGTCGGGATTCACCGGCACGAACGACGCCAGCGCATGCAGCGTGGGCTTGCGGAAATTGTTGTACTCGTCCTCGTAGCCGTAATACTTGTAGTTCGACTGGAAGAATTTGGTGTTGCTGGCGATGGTCAGCCACGGCTTGATCTCGGCCTGCAATTTCACGCGGAAATTGTAGGACCTGAACATGTCGGGTTCGAGCCGGTTGACGCCCTTCTGCTGGTAGTAGCGTCCGCTGACCATGTAAGAGAGCGCCTTGGTTCCGCCCTTGATGTTGATGTTGTGATCCCACGTCGGGCGGCTGTCGTCGTAGAGGTAGTTATACCAGTCGAAGTTGGCCAGATAGACGTACTGCTGACGGCCGTTGCGCCTGTCGGTGATGACCCACGGACGCGCCGGATTCTCGGTCTTGTCGTTGCGCCGCTCCCAGAGCGCCTTGTAATCGGCTTCGGTGTAGGAGGTGTAGGGCGTGTTCTGAGTCGCCATCATGAAGAAGTCGGCAATCTTGGCCGAGTAGTAGCCGCGGGTTTCGTAATCGGTCGAGGTCGTGGGGCTGGACATGGAGAAATAACCGTTGTACGACACCTCGGCCTTTTCGTTGTACCGCCCGCTCTTGGTCGTAATCAGAATGACGCCGAACGCGCCGCGGGCACCGTAGATCGCGGCCGAGGAGGCGTCTTTGAGCACCGTGATCGACTCGATGTCGTTCGAGTTGATACGGTCGGGATAGGTTTCCACACCGTCGATCAGAATCAGCGGACTGCCTCCGTTGGGCGAAGTCGTACCGCGGATGTTGTACGACGCGCCGGCTCCGGGCTCCCCCGAAGAGAGAGTTACGTTGAGGTTGGGAATCACGCCCTGCAAGGCGCGGCCTACGTTCGACACGGGACGGTCTTTCAGCTCTTTCTGCGACACCGTGGCGACGGCTCCGGTCAGGTTGGCTTTCTTCTGCACGCCGTAACCGACCACCACCACTTCGTCGATGCTCTGCTGGGCGGAAGTCAGGACCACGTCGAAAAAGGTCCGGACGCCGACCGTCGTCTTGTAGGTGTCGAACCCGATGAACGACACTTCGAGCGCGGCCTTGTCCGAAAGGCTGAACGAGTCGAAAGCAAAGGTACCGCTCGCCCCGGAAGAGGTGCCCCGGACCGCTTCGCCGTCTTTGAGCAGGATGGTGGCACCTACGACGGGATTACCGGAAGCGTCCGCGACCTTGCCCGAAATTTTGCGGGGGGGGGGGGGAAACTTGCGCACCGCGGCGCGGCGTCAGGATCACCTTGTTCCGCTCGACGTTTACGAGAACGTCGGGAATACATTTCAACACGATCCGTTCGATGGGCCAGGCCTCCGCAGCGACGGAAACGACACGGGTCAGGTCGATGTCGGCGTTGTTATACGCGAACGAGTACTTCCCCTGCGCCTCGATCTGCCGCAGCAGTTCGGCGACAGTGACATTTTTCAGATGGATCGTCACGGGCGGGTTAGCGGCGGAAACGCCCCCGACGGACATAAACAGAAAAATGAATAAGGACATGATTTTTACAGGCAAACACCGCTTGTGCGGGGCGCTGCCATCGGATTGTCCAAAAAATTTCATAGTTTTGTAACGATTTAAAGTTCATCATTCGTAGTATTATCTACGATAAGGTCTAATTTTAAGTCATGGGGCGGATGGTAGGAACATCCGTCCCAATTTTTTAAGCTTGTCAGATCATCATAGGCAAATGGTTTTCAGGATTCGAGTTCGGGATTGCGTCATTCCGGGGCGAGAAAAACCGTCCCGCCGCGGATGTCGTAGCGTATCGGGGCGATCCGCGAGATCAGGCGCATCGCCTCCTCCAACGATTCGTATTCGATATGGAAAGAGAGTTTTGCCGAAAGGTCGATGTTCCCTTCGGAATGGAAATGTACGCCGTACCAGCGTTCCAGATTGACCAGTATGGCCGAGAGCGATTTGTTGGTGAAGACCAGGCGGCGGGACGTCCAGCTGCAATAATCGCAGGCGGAAACCTCGGAAACCGCAATCCGGCCGGTCTGCGTATCGAACAAGATCCGTTCGTCGGGCCGCAGCAGGATCGGACTTTTACGGTCCGGGGTCAGGACACGGACGCTGCCCGATTGAAGGATCGTTTCGGCATAGCGAGTACCGGCCCGGTGACGGGCGTCGAACTCCGTACCGAGTACCTCGACCTGCATGACCTCCATATCGACGACGAAGGGATGGGAGGCATCGTGCCTGACCTGAAAAAAGGCTTCGCCGTCGAGCCGGACCCGACGGATTCCGGCATCGAATGTTTCGGGATAGCTCAGACGACTGTCGCCGTTGAGCCAGACCCGCGTCCCGTCGGGAAGCGTGAACTCGCTCTTGCTGCCTCGGGCCGTGACCAGGCACACCGAAGGGGCGCGTTCATACCGCGAACGCAGGAACAGGTATTCCCCGCAGACGACGAGCGCCAGCAGGGCCGCAGCGGCCGCAAAACGCCGCAAGGATATGAACCGGCTCTTCTTTTCGGCCCGGTCCAGCATGTCGATCCGGTGGTGTATGTCGGGGAGTTTATGGCGGTAATCGCGTTCCGCAGGCCGGGCGAGCAATTCCTTCCAGGCCTGAAAAAGCGCTGCGTCCTTCGTTTCCCGGTCGGCCGGGGCGGTCATCCACCGTCGGAAACGGCGTTGGATCTCCTCCGGCATATCGCCGTGCAGAAAATCGCGGACGAGTCTGTTGATTTTGTCGGTCTTCATCGTTTGGGGTGCTGCTCATAATATAGAACGACGAAAGAACGGCGAACCCCCAGCCGGAAAGAACGATTTTCAGAAAAAAAGCGTGATCGAGGCAAGCAGGCGCCGCAGTTGGCCGAGTGCGGCGGTCATATGGTTTTCCACGGTCTTGACGCTGATCCGGAGCCGCTCGGCGATCTCCCGGTTCGAAAGACCCTCGTAACGGCTCATCCGGAAGATACGCCGCCGCTGATCGGGCATCTTGTCCACGGCGATGGAGATCAGCAGCGCCAGATCGTTCGTCTCCACCTGGCTGTCGAGCGTATCGTCGTGAAAATAGCGGACGGAGGACAACTGGGCCGATTCGTATTTCTCATGCACCAGCGAACGGTTGTAAATGTCGAAAATAGCGTTTTTCGTCATCGTAAAGAGGTAATTGGAAAAACGGGTCATCTGCGCGATCTCCTCTTTGCGTTCCCAGACTTTCAGCATGATGGACTGCATGACATCCTCCGCCTCCGTCCGGTTCTTCAACATCCAGAACGCCAGTTCCTCGACTTTCGGAGCATAATGCAGATAGAGCGCATCGAACGCCTCCCGATCCCCCTGCGCCAGCCGATCCAATATTTCCCGCTCCTGCTCCACTCAAAAAATGTTTTTACAAAGATACGAAATATTCTTGCCATATTTTTCTTCCTTTATCAACTCTCTAATGGTTACCCCTAAAACTTTTGCGATATCATCCAATACCGCCAATGTCGGTTGTTAACGATTACAACAATAAGCATTCACGGTGTTAAAACTTTTGCCTATTTTTCCCGCCAACTCCGTTTGAGAAATATCTTTCTCGATGAGTACCAATTTAATCCGATTAAGGTTTTGATTCATATATCCGGCTACTTCATTTTATAAATATAGTAAATCGCCCGCTATCTACATTACATTTTCAGCTAAAAACGGGACACAATCCCTAACACACAACTCAACTTAACTCAACCATATCTCCTAAACAAAATAAGATGCCAATAAAAAACTTAGCTTACCCCTATACAAACCCGCATAGAGATAAGCCAAGTTACTAATTATCACAGTCCCGTCAAACGATGGAGTTCACCCGCTCCTCTTGCTGCCATTCTGCAAGGGAAACAATTGCTTGGTATTGTTCTAGAGTCAAATCCGAACCTCATCATCCGAGCATTCATATTCCCAGGGCAATTCATAGACAGCACCTTCTTCTTGATAGCCCATATATGTGATATGAATCGGGAACCAGCCGCACATAATCCCCTTCCCGCAGGATTCTCAGAAGCTTCTCTGCGTCGTAGATCAGCAGCAGCGCCCCAGCCTTATACAGGGCAGTAACCACCTCAATAGCCAGCCCGACATTGGACGAATAACTGTTGGAGGTAACAATCATCCAGCCTTGCTAACGCTTGTTTGAGGCAAAGATATTCAAGCGAGAAAGTCCTAGTTCACCGTAGTGGTCCGTTGCAAACCGTATAAAATTCGCCGGACTGTCAATGCCGTACAGGGTCTCCACATCCACGAACTTCATCTGCTTATAATAGGCTACATCACGCAGCGTTTCCGGAACATCCTGCAAATCCTCATAAACACGTCCGCTGGCGCCCCGTTCTCGGTAGTAACGCCTCTTGGCAATGCGGTAATAAGTGCAATACAGCCGGATGGTCATACGCTCCAAAGGAGGCACGGAACGCCCGTGCACCGAGTCCTCCAATGCATTGATGGCCGTTTCCCGATTTCCACCTCAATTTTGGAATTCGGTACTATGCGGTTAAATTCCTTTTGTGCAATACGCCTATTCGTTGTTGATACGGTAGGTTGTGCGCCACGTAGTCATTGAATCCGTCTGGATTCGCAACAACGACATCAATCAGCCGTTGCAGATAGTCGAAGAGGCGGGTTAGGGTCTTCCTGCACCACGCATCATCTGGTTCCCCATCAACACACGCGGAGCGGTTCGTGATGATGAACCTGGTACGCTTCCGGTCCGTAACACGAAGCGACCGAGAATCCCCGTACCAGGTCGAAGCGACATGGAACCACCGCGTCTCCAGTGGGTTGAATGCAAGCCAATCCACAAGGAACGCCTCCCGGCCGTCATATTCCCCCGAAGCAATCAACTCCCCGGCATCGCCCCACTCTTCTGGCGTAGGCCGCGACACCTCGATATAGAATCCCCGGTACTCATCGTCGCCCATCACGGCCAGTCGTTTGAATTGACACTGAATTTCAACCAGCCGTTCCAGAATATCGCCACCAACGACAATCTCCCATTGGCAGCTTTCGCCCAACGCCTCCAAATGCAAAGCGTTCAGACCAAACTCCTTCGCCAAATCGGCAAGAAACCTTCTATCTATGATCTTCCTCTTGTTTATTTCTGTATACTCATAAGATCTTTTCTACGTTCCTTTGGCAAAACAGTCCTATGGACTGCTTCCGATAATATGTACACATAAATGGCATTGCAAACACACGTTCGACTAGACTACAAAATGATCAGTTATGTCAATAGTGAAACCGCAGCCTTCATAACTCGATTGTCCCGATAAATGTATTCATCAAACAGATCCAATACCTCATTCATAGCATCTGTATCTTCATGCAAACTTAGTTTCTTGTAAATCTCAAGCAAAACATTTACAACCTCATCATCGACTAGAGATGCATCCTCAGTATCAAAATACCTCTGAGACGATATGAATCTATAACATAATACTGGGCTAGTCGAAATACATTTCTTCACATAACCAAGCTCAAAATGAACTTGCTGATACTTTTTTCCTAAATATACTGGGGTAATGCTACAATACCAATTGAAAGCCTCCGTCGGGAGAGAATCACAATGCATACAATAGGCATTAACAACTTTTTCCCGACTGTCAGATGCATAATGTTCAAGAATTTTCACACTCAAATCTCGGTACTCTACATGCTCATATGATTTCATTGCCGTCTCAACAAGTTTGGCAACAATCTCTTCATTGTTAATGGCTAGTATCTTCTCAAGCCGCCTTTCGCATTCTTCCGAAATAGGAGTCCCTTTCATACCGTAAAAGTATATCTGGACAAGCAATTCATGAGTTGAAGGATCGGGCTCAATACGGTCAATATAATTACAGACCACATCATTCCTATAATAAAAGCACCATTGGATCGCATTCACCTGGAGATATAAGGACTCTGGCCCCATACCTGACAAAAGAGATCTCACCAGAGGGAAATACAACTCTTCATCATAATAATCTTCCATGTTCAAATAATGGAGTGGTACTGTTTTGATATACTCATGCAGAAGAATATTATTATCGGCAAAGAATGTATAAACTATCGGTCTTCTCGAAGGAATCGCACACATGCGTACTAACAATTCTGCGGCACAACCTTGGTATGAATTAATTGCTTTTGTAAGCATGTCTGTAGCTCGCCTACTCATATCCCTCTTACCATCTTCCGCCGTAAACAAACTACTTTCTTCAGAAAAAGGAGAGATGGTCAAGGTTTTACAAAGCTCCATTATTTCCTCAATGCACTCATTCTCTTCCTTGATATAGTACTCAACAATCTGACTAAAAGTATAGGGATTTGCTTTAGCGAACTCTTCTGAAATGTATCGTTTTGATAAATTCCAAAGTGAATATGGATTGACTCCACCTGCTAAAAGCCCTTCTAAACCTGCAATCTTGTACATATCTTGAATATCCGCCATATCACTAATTTCAAGCACGAAATCGTAAAATCTGTCCGGATTAGAGGATACACACTTTTTAAATGCATCGGCATGCTCCCTCAAACTAATAGGACCTCGACCCTCACGCCACTTATACTCACCAAGTTTCAGAAATGAATTCAACCAGTTAGAAATTGGCCATCTTGCATATGTTTCATCACCTACAACGCCACCGCAAATATGTGCCACACCGACGGAATGATAATTTCTCTCCACCATATGTTTCTGTCCGAATCTGCGCAAAAGTTCTTGGTAGCATCTCCTCATCTCCGGAATCATATGATCCTCTGGCAATGTATTGCATATCAATTCCCATTTGTCTTGCCATAAATGGGGACACAAAAACTGACTCCACCGTCTTTCTGCATCGTATTTAAAATCAAATTCAGACTTATACGATAATAAAGCCCGCTGATACCTCTCAGCGTCATTTTCATTCAACGTCTCATACCATGCCCTGAGCATTTTCAGAAAGAAGAACTCAACATCTCCACGAAGATATATTCCGATCGTCGCATTATCCTCCAACAGGAGCCGAATCTGGTCATCATACTGTCTCGGAGCCTCAGCCATAGCTGCAAAAGCCACAGACAACGTTGTCTCATTATTTAATGACAGAAGTTCAAGGACAAATGAACGCCCCAAAGTATCAGATGCATAACGAATCATTAGATCCTCATACATTTTCAATATCTTTCCTACATAATTATTTTCTGTGTCAACCCGATAGAACTTTTCAGTTGTTGAAAACCCATAATAGCCACTTTGCGCTGTTTTTCGAACTGTCTCACAAATACAGCAATGCAGTATTCCGAGTAGTTCTTTGGGATATTCTACACAGAACTGCTTACATAACACATCTGCCAACTCATAACCGTCATGGCTGTTATATGGACTATCGGATACAAGATACTCCATAATCAACTCCTGCGTTTCTTTCAATGCAAACTCTTTATTGCTTTTAATCGCATCCTGAAGGAGATGGACGGTAAAAAAAACGTTTTGTGGTTTTGCCTCAGCATACGCCTTGAGAACACAGGGTTGGCTATAGTCGTTATGCTCTCGCACTACATATGCGACAGCGTATAATCTCGACTCTCGATCTTGTATTTGATTTATCATTCCATACACCGCCTCTGGATTATCAAAGACATAGCGAGACAAGCATGATATTATAGGGAAGAATTGTTCGTCATCTTTCTTAAGCTCAGGTATTATACCGTTCAGCATCTTCCGAATAGTCTGGAACCAATCCGGAGAATTTACTCCGCGGAGGAAATACACCAACAGCCGCCCATCCTTCTGACAAACATCAGCAACAAGAACCTTCTCTGCACGGGCCGGATTATTCACAAAAGCCAGCACAGACAATGTCAACAACTTCAAGTGAAGACGAATATCGGGATCCTCAAGAATACTGCGGGCTTCATCCACGAATTTGGCAGTATCATGACCTCGTTTGAAATCAAGGACTGCCTTGACCGTCGATCGTATCTCCAGGCCTTGAATCTCTTTTTTGAGATCAGCCGAGAACAGACCCCCGGTCTCAGAATAATGACGGGCAAGGGTATATTCATAGAAAGACTGATGAAAGAATGAGACAGCAGATCCATCACGCCGAATCAGACCATTACTTGCCAAATACTCATATGCACGTTTCTGACTGGAATCAGGAATAAACTGAGGATTCAGAGTCCCTGCAATTTGTATTGTTTCAACAATCTTATACATTAAATGCTCCCGCATTTCTACATCATGCCGTAGAGATGAGTCACAAATAACAGCATCCCAAAGAGCATCGTATAATTCAATCTGATTATTGAAGTTGATTTTAGACTTATTCCGCCGAAACAAGAGAGAAAATGAATCCAGCATTTGAACGGTCCTGAGCATCGTGGCCGTCACACGATCTATTTCCTGACCAAGACCATTCTCCAGTTTATTGAGAGCTATTGTCACCTCCTTCTCGGTTAGCTCTCCAATCTCAACAATTGTAGATCTATCCTTTAAACTGTTCAGGACAGAATCATACTCCAGATCATATTTACGGCACGAGACAACGGCTCTGACATTCGGCCAATCGTTTAATGAAGATAGTACCGCCATCATCATATTCAGATGCGTTCTATCATTCGTGAGGGATTGAGACAGCGCATCAATCTGGTCAACAATCAAAATCACCTTATCTGCTTCCGTGCTGTAATACGCCAATGTATCCTGCATATCGCTCAAAGAGACCGGGTTGCCATTATCATCAATAGCGTCGGACTTAACACACAAATACTTGATACCCTTCTCGGACAGTATGGCTATTAAATCTTTCAACACAGCGGATTTTCCGACTCCTGCATCACCCACCAGAAGACAGATATTCCCTTCGTTCTGAACAGGATCCTTGCTAATCCATTGCACAATCTCATCAACCTGGAGTCGAGATATATGCGAGTCTCTCACCCCATGCAACTCGGAAGAAACGGCATTGAAGCACATTTTTTGCCGCGAAGCAAACTGGTCTGCCAGATACTTATCATCCTTGATGGACTCCATCTTCTGTTTATACAACTGACGCCAATGATCGATGGTCGCGTCAACATTCTTCTCACCGCATTTTTCGTTGTCTTTAAAATAATATCTCGCCTTAGTTCGGATACGATCAGATTTATTTTTAAACTCTTCGATGGCAGCCGTATCAATGTTCCGCCAATAGAATTTTCTAGAGGCATAATCACAAGCTATAAAGAAGACGAGTTCTCCTTTATGTATTTTCGCATATGCATAAACCGACTCGGGAATATCATAAAACACTTTCCCATTTTTCTCCGGATATGTCAGGTGCTTAACTTGAACTGTTATTTTTTCTCGAGCTATTCCATTTTCATCAAGAATCTCAAGATAGCCATCAATATTTGGTAAGGTACCTCCCTCTTGAAGTTGAGAACAGTCTACACAATTATCAGGAAGGATACTCTTCAGAAGATTTATCGAACGCCGATCATGCAATACGGATTCTGAGATATTCCTATTTGGCTGTAATTCCATAACACTCACGATTCGTTTAATAGCTCAGATCTTGTAGTCACCTCTAATCATTAATTCTTTCTTGCACCCCATCAAACATCGCATCCGCCTCCTTCTCATTCAACCCAGCCTTTACCACTACAGCCAAAAGATCTTCTTTCGTCGGTTCGATACTGTCATTGATTGAAGTCGTGCGAAAACCATTAATGCCATCGCTGGGTAACAGGTCATAGGCCGGAGCAAAATACCAATCGCCATCCCGATGAATAAAGGCAAAGTTCTTAGCGTGGTCGTCCTTGTTATCAATGAGAAAATTGAATATCATCAGTCGATAAACTTTCCACAACTCGGCTACACTATGCGTCAGCATGGCGCACACCTGAAAAATATGCTTGTAGTCGATACTGGGTAACCGATAATCGGCACCAATAAGACCGGCCACGCTAACGACATGCAGTTTGCCACCCAGTGTTCGGTCGAAACGCTCCACACCAAAGTACTTGCCTTCAAAAAGTCGAGTCTCCGGCATTTCGATTCCGCACTCTTTGGCTAGCAGCGAATAGCGGTATTCATCCACACCGATACTCTGCGAATCCCTCTTGGCTCGAAACTTTACCAGCCATTCTTTGTCGTTATAACGAACGAAGATTTTAGGCCTCGCGCCTCCCGGAGAACCACCTCGATCCTGAAACTCCTCGATCCCTTCGCCCATATAATCGTCGCTGGCCAGTATCTTCTCGGCCTCCAAAGCAAGCTTCTCGAAATCAGCAAAATCCTGCCGCGTCACTACGCTATTATCAGGACGAAACTCCAATGCTCCGCGTCCTGTCGATCCCACCAAGGCAAGACGATCCAGTAGAGTGAGTGTGCGAGGATTGATTCCCTTTTGTTGCAGGTATCGGTCCAGAATAAGAAGTCCCCATCCATCGGGCAGGCAATCATCGAAAACACCGAATCCCCCCTCAAACGGACGGGGTTTAGCAATAAAGACACCGCTTCGCAAAGGCAACTCAAATGGAGAAATAGAGAAACCAGAGCTAAGCCACTCTGCCGAATATTCGAAGGCACACAACCCCTCTCGCGTCAGAGCAAGACGACCGACCAGCCGATTGTTATATATTACTTCTATCTGCTTGATACTATTCATTTTTCTTCCCTCGTTTGCGGGTAACACTCTGTTCATTCAATACATCATCCAACGATTGATATTGCTTTTGTGCAAAGAGAACATCAAACTCAGATAACACATTCAAAGCAAATCCAATCTGCAGCAACCCCTTCAAAGAGATTTCTCCTGTCTGTTCGAAACGGCGGTAAGTAGCGAACTTAAGACCGGCTCTTGCAGCCATACCTTCCTGAGTTAGGTTCAATTCCAGTCTACGAGTTTTAACTCTCGCTGCAATCTGCAAAGCTACTTCGCTTGGACTTAAGACATCAAATGCCAATATATTATTCATAGATTCATTTATATCAAGCAAACAAATAAGATAATATTCATTGTAAAGATAGCGAATATTTTTATTTTAACGTCAATGTTTAAGACCTATTTTTCTCACCAAAAGAAAAAGAACTTTACTTTATCTCCGTATTCACATATACGTTCAATAAAGTAAAGTCAAAATAAGGGAAGAAAAGAGATGGCTTCGCCATGATGAAATGGCTCCAGCCATTTTCTCTTTTGGCTGCAAAAAAAATATAAGTTACCGGATTGATAAGTCAATCATTCCGTCCCAATCTACCCACAAAATGACTCGCAAAACATATGCGGATTCACCTCCAATTTTATAGTATATTCTGGCGAAATAAACCCGCCCTGAACGGAATGTATCGAGGTCTACAAGGATGTTTTTCCCTCTGTTTGGATGGAGCCGATGAAAAGGTTGCATCCATAATGTTAAAGTTAGATAAGATCTGACTACAAACTTAATTAAGAATACAATCAAACAGGATAGTGTAATACACAATGTATAAACAAAAAAAATTCTATATTTGTAAAATAAACTGTAAATTACTCCTAATTCCATGCAGGAGAACCCCATATCGAACAGCTTGTCCAAAACGGATTCCAATGAGGCATCGAATCCAATCCGTAGCCTCATGCCCTTTCGGTATGGACCGTTGTGTTATGCGATTGTGGACGTTGAGATCGGACTGACCGACCACCGGATTCACGACATTGGGGCACTCCGCTACGACGGGGCCATCTTCCATAAAGCCTCGAAAGAAGAGCTGCTACCCTTCCTCGAGCGTGTGGAGTATCTCTGTGGTCACAACATCATCCACCACGATGCCAAATACCTCTTTGAGGATCGACAAATTCCTTGGCGGCTGGTCGACACGCTCTACCTCTCGCCCCTGCTCTTTCCTGAACGTCCCTATCACCGGCTCGTAAAGGATGATAAGTTGCTCAGCGACCAAATGAACAACCCGGTCAACGACTGTGAAAAGGCCCGTGATCTGCTTCTGGACGAGATGGCCCGCTGGGATGCATGGCCCGAACAGAAACGGAGGCTCTTCACCGCACTGCTGAGGGATCAGCCGGAGTTCGACGGATTTCTCGATCTGATGGGAGCCGGCCTGAAAAATTGCGACCTGCGCGAACAAATCGCAACCGTCTACCGAGGCCGCATCTGCCAGAACGTCGAACTCGAACCGTTGATCGAACACTACCCCTGCGAACTGGCCTACGCATTGGCGCTAATCGACACGACCGATCATCGCTCCATCACGCCGGGATGGGTACTGCACAACTATCCGAGCGTGGAATTCATCATCAAGAAGCTGCGGTACACCCCCTGCCTAGCAGGCTGTACCTACTGCAACTCCCAGCTCGACGTCCACCGTAGCCTCAAGTCGCTGTTCGGTTATAATGCCTTCCGTACCTACGAAGGTGAACCACTCCAGGAGCGGGCGGCACAGGCGGCCGTCGAGGGACGCTCACTGTTGGCAATCTTCCCTACCGGCGGTGGAAAGTCGCTCACCTTTCAACTGCCGGCACTCATGGCGGGACTATCTGTCCACGGACTGACAGTAGTAATTTCGCCCTTGCAGTCGCTGATGAAGGATCAGGTGGACAACCTCGCCGAACGGGGCATCACCGAGGCCGTCACCATCAACGGCATGCTGGACCCTATCACACGGGCACTGGCCATCGAGAAAGTGCAGGACGGAACTGCTGCGCTACTCTACATCTCGCCCGAGATGCTCCGCTCGGCAACGATCGAACGCATTCTCCTTGCCCGCAACGTCGTCCGCTTCGTCATCGACGAGGCCCACTGCTTCTCGTCGTGGGGACAGGATTTCCGGGTCGACTACCTCTATATCGGCCACTTCATTCGCAAATACCAGCAGAAAAAGGGAAGCAAACTCCCGATCCCGGTCTCCTGCTTCACGGCCACGGCCAAACAGAAGGTGATCCAGGACATCCGCGACTACTTCAAACAGACGTTGGATCTGAATCTGGAACTCTTCGCCTCGAAAGCCACACGTACAAACCTGAGCTACTCGGTGCTGCACGTCGACAACGACGAAGAGAAATACCAGCGGCTGCGCGAACTCATTGCCGACTCACAATGTCCGACCATCGTCTATGTTTCGCGAACTCGTCGAACCCGGGAGTTGGCGTCACGCCTCACCCACGACGGCTTCCGGGCCCTTCCCTTCAACGGCAAGATGGATTCTGACGAGAAGATCACCAACCAGGAGGCCTTCATGAACAACCATGTACACATCATCGTCGCCACGTCGGCCTTCGGCATGGGTGTGGACAAGAGCGACGTGGGGCTGGTGATTCATTACGACATCTCCGATTCGCTGGAGAACTACGTACAGGAGGCGGGGCGCGCCGGCCGCAACCCCCATCTGCATGCCCGCTGCTACGTCCTCTACGGCGACAACGATCTGGACAAGCACTTCATCCTGCTGAACCAGACGAAGCTGAGCATCGGTGAGATCCAGCAGGTATGGAAGGCCGTGAAGGAACTCACGCGCCAGCGCATGCGGGTCAATTCGTCGGCACTGGAGATTGCGCGTCAGGCCGGTTGGGACGGTTCGGGCTCCGACATCGAGACCCGGGTACGAACCGCACTTGCAGCACTTGAACAGGCCGGCTACCTCGAACGGGGTAACAACGTTCCCCACGTCTACGCCACGGGCATCACCGTGCGGAATCTCGACGAAGCCCGCCGACGGCTGACGGCCTCACCGCTGTTCGACAGCAAGGAGACCGAACAGGCGGTCCGCATCATCAAGTCACTCATCTCGAAAAAGTATATCGCTAAGGCGCAGGACTCGGAGGCCGAATCGCGAATCGACTACCTAGCCGACATTCTGGGCATGAGCAAGCGCGAGGTTATCTCCGCCGTGGAGCGCATGCGCCAAGAGGGGATTCTGGCCGATAGCAAGGATCTGTCGGCCTATCTGCTCGGAACAGGGGATTCGGAACGCAAGTCGCAGCAGCTGCTCGAACGCTTCATCCAGCTCGAACGCTACCTGCTCCACCGCATCCCGGAGGAGGGGCTCTGCATCTCCTGCAAGCAGCTGAACGAGGATGCCATCCAGGAGGGAATCGGCACCTCAAAAGAGAAGGATATCCGGACTCTGCTCTATTTCCTTACGGTCAAGGGATACCTCCGCAAACAGGAGGATGCAGACCACAACCTGCAACTTCGGCAACAGACCGACCAGCAATCAACGGAGGCCCGGTTCGATAAACGGGCCGAAATCTGCCGCTTCGCCATCGGATGGCTCTACCGTCAGGCCGCCGAGCTGACGCGTACGCTCATGCAACCCAACGCCACCGGGCAGGAACACACCGTCGCAGATAATGCCGTGCAGTTCTCGATCGTCGAGTTATTGAATCAATTCAAGGCCAACAACCGGACGATGCTCTTCGAACGGAACGACCTGCAGCTGGGCGAGGTCGAGGAGGCACTCCTCTATCTCTCGAAGATCGGGGCACTGAAGCTCGAAGGGGGATTTCTGGTCCTCTACAACGCGATGGACATCCGCAGGATTAAGGACAACAAGTCGCGCTACAAGGTCGACGACTACCGGTTACTCAACGCCTTCTACAAACAGAAGATCCAGCAGGTCCACATCGTGGGCGAGTATGCCAATCTGATGGTCAAGGACTACAATGCGGCGCTGCAGTTCGTGCAGGACTATTTCCAGATGGACTACCGGCGTTTCATCGCAAAATACTTCCGCGGCGAACGCATCAACGAGATCCAGCGCAACCTGACGCCCAAGAAATACGAGCAGCTCTTCGGGTCGCTCTCCCCGCGACAGATGGAGATCATCTCCGACAAAGAGTCCCACTGCATCGTGGTTGCGGCCGGACCCGGCAGCGGTAAAACCCGAGTACTGGTCCACAAACTGACATCGCTGCTTCTGCTCGAAGATGTCAAGCATGAACAGCTGCTGATGCTCACTTTCTCGCGCGCGGCGGCCACAGAATTCAAACAACGACTAATGGTGCTGATCGGCAATGCAGCCCATTTTGTCGAGATCAAGACCTTCCACTCCTATTGTTTCGACCTGCTGGGGCGTATCGGCAACCTTGAAGATGCCCAGGACATTGTCTCCCGGGCTGCCCGAATGATCGAACAGGGGGAGGTCGAACCCAACAAGATCGGCAAGACGGTGCTCGTCATCGACGAAGCACAGGACATGGCCGACGACGAGTATGCCCTCGTAACGGCGCTGATGACCCACAACGAGGAGATGCGCGTCATCGCCGTGGGTGACGACGACCAGAACATCTACGAATTCCGGGGATCCGACTCAGACTACATGTTCCAGTTGGCTCAGCGCCCCAAGGCGCGCTTCATCGAGATGACCGACAATTTCCGCAGTGCCCGCCATCCTGTCACCTTTGCCAACGAATTTGTACGATCGATTTCCAAGCGCATGAAGCACACGCCGATTAAATCGATGCGCAGCGAAGAGGGGTGGGTCAGCGTCACTCACCACACGTCGGAGATCATGTATCAGCCGCTGGTCGACGAGTTGCGCTGCCATCGCCATGCGGGCACCTCGTGTATCCTTACCCAGACGAATGAGGAGGCGGTCATCCTGACCGGACTTCTGCGCAAGGAGGGCGTTCCGTGCAAACTGATCCAGTCGATGGACGGCTTCCGCTTCTGGAACCTCTCCGAGATACGTTATTTCCTCCGATACCTAGACAAGCGAGTGACGACGCCCGTGATTTCGGGCGAACTCTGGGAGGAGGCGAGGCGTGCCACGAGCAATACCTACGGGCGAAGTCAGAATCTGGAACTTGTGAAGCGCTGCTTCGAACAGTTCGAGCATCTCAACCAGACGAAATACATCAGCGATTTCAAGGAGTTCGTCTTCGAATCATCAATGGAGGATTTCTGCGATGTTTCGGGCTCCGAGGTGGTGGTATCGACCATCCACAAGGCCAAAGGGCGCGAGTTCGACGATGTCTACATGCTTCTGACTGACAACTACACCAAGAATGCGGAGCTGATGCGCCGCTACTACGTGGGGATCACCCGTGCCAAGAACCGGCTGTTCATCCATACCAACGGACACTGTTTTGACCGTCTGACGGCAGACCGTCACGATCACGACGATCGGAGCTATACCCTACCCGAAGAGATCGTCCTGCAACTCTCCCACCGGGACGTCTATCTGGAGTTCTTCAAGGGGATCAAACGCGAAGTACTAGCACTGCAGAGCGGTGATTCGCTGCAATACCACGACTTCACGTTCTATACCGAGAAAACAGGCCTCCCCGTAGCCAAACTCTCGACCCGAATGCAGAAAACACTTACCGATTGGTTTACAAAAGGCTACCGGGTCAAATCCGCGACCGTTAGCTTCATCGTGGCCTGGAAACCCAAGGATGCCCCGAAAGAGGAGCCGGAGACAGCTGTTCTGCTGGCCGATCTTACCCTCACCCTTTGATTGAAGATCCAACAAAAGTCGGGGTTCCAGAAGACGGAGTTTACCTTTTCCCCACTGTTTAGAGAGGCGATGAAAAAGTTATTTTTTTTGATTTTTTTACAAAAAAACGAGTAAATTTTTGAAAATTCCATCTTTTAAGTCGTAAGCTATTGATAATCAATAACAACACAATAGTATATCAGCAAGCAGACAAAATTCATCAATACCGCGAAAACTTATCAAAGTCATAGGAAAGATGACTATCCAAATATCGGATGGTATAATGTTTTTCATAAGGTGACCCATATCTTCGGAGCTAATCGATGCGATTACGCATGACATCTATTCAAGCTCGCGAATGAAACTTGGTTGGTTAGAACCGGGCCGTTGGGCGGCCGCGTTCTGAGATGCGAGCTTTCCGAGCGAGAACGTCAGCGAGCCGGGTACGGCGGTATGGTCGCCGGGCTGCGCGAGTTCAGGAAGGGGGGGGGCACATCCGCATCGCCGTCTAACCGGAAAAACCGCAGGCATCTCCGAAATACGGCTCGGATAAAAACGATACGATTCTGCCGGCGCGCTATTTCGAAAATGAGCATACCGGCTTTTTAATCGGGACATCTCCATACGCCTCTTTTGGCGTAGTCCGCCAAACCTTTCATATAAGCCGTATACATCCGTACGCACCAAGACTTCCGATCAAAATCCCAAAGCAAGACTCCTCCGCACAGAAGCGACCCCATATTTCCTCTCCCGGATACACGTCAATATCGGAAAAGCGTCGAAAATTCCACAATGCACATCTTTCGGCGCTCGGGCGAAGCTCATCGACCTTTCGGGCTGAAAAAAGCACGCGGCGAATGACAAATCACAAGCTCATTAAAAAAACTCGTCATCGCCTGTAAATTACAAATAATTTGATATTTTTGCCTAAAATACTTATTTCATTCAGGGGAACATCGACCGATCCGGCCCTAACCGCCCGGAAAAGCGCCGTATCTCCCGCATGTCATCCGATGGAAAAGCGACCCTTTCAGAATCCGACAGAACAAATGCTCGACCGCTTCCGGCAGGGCGATGCCAACGCATTCGCCAGTCTCTATCGCACCCACTGGAATCAGGTTTTCCGTTTCAGCCGCCTCTACCTGAAAAACGACGAGGATGCGGAGGACGTCGTACAGGAGGTGTTCATCCGTTTGTGGCAGATTCACGAACGCATCCACCCCGACGGCAATTTTTCGGGACTGCTTTTCATCATCACGCGCAATCTGATCTTCAACCGCTTTCATAAACAGATCGACCCGTTGAGTTTCAAGGTATCCGTCCTCGCAGCCCTCGAATCGTCCGACGACATCGAATCCGAAGTGAGCGCCCGCGACCTTGCGGAATACATCGACCGACTGATCGACCTGATGCCCGCCCGTCAGCGGCAAGTCTTCAACATGAGCCGCCGCGAGCACAAGAGCTACCGGGAGATCGCAGAAGAACTGAACCTTTCGCAAAAAACCGTCGAAGCGCACATGCACGAAGCGCTGCGTTTCCTGCGCGACAACCTCGCGCTGCTGCTCTGGCTCGCGCTTTTCAACGACGGACCGGTCTGCTAAACGACATTCCGACCGGAATCGGAGCGTTTTTTTCCGAAAATCACAAAAAATTACCGCACGCACTAAGGGTATCTGGTGCCGTGCCGGGTATTTATTACGGATACCGCAAAAAACACGAAATGACAGATATAAAAACGCTCGTCCGCAAACTGCTCGCCGGCAAACTCCCGCAGAAAGAGATGCCGGAACTCTGGCAGCGGCACGACGTCACGCAATACATGCAGCGCGAATGGGATCGTTGCGCAAAACCGGCCGAAGACGACCTCCTGCGCGAAAGCCGTATCTGGGAGCGCATCGTCGCCCGCACGATGCCGCATGAAAAAATCCGGCGGAGGGGAGGGGTACGCACCGCATGGCTTAGCCGGAGCTACGGCGCCGCCGCTTCAATCATGCTGGCCATAGGTGCAGGACTCACCCTCGTCAACCTGCTGTGGCGTCCCGCTCCGGAAATCATCCACACCCTGTACAGCGGGAACCAAAGCACCGAACAGGTAGCGCTGCCCGACGGTTCGACCCTCTGGCTCGGAGCCAACTCCTCGTGCCGGTACGCCGCGGATTTTTCGGGCAGGGAACGACGGGTGGAGCTCAACGGCCAGGGGTTCTTCGAGGTGGCGGAAGATCCCTCCCGACCGTTCGTCGTGAGCAGCAATGGCATCGACGTCACGGCTCTGGGAACGGCTTTCGAAGTCTTTTCCGATCTCGGGGGCCGGCACGTGGAGGCCATCTTGCGCAACGGCAGCGTACGTGTATCCCTCCCCGGAGTAACGAAACAGACCTTCACGCTCTCGCCCGACCAGAAATTCACCTACTCCGCCGACACACGCAAAGTGATCGTCAGCCGGGTAGACGCCCAACGCTACACGCTTTGGCACGAGCGCATGTCATTGAGTTTCGAGAACCAACCCCTGTCGGTCATCCTGCCGCGCCTCGAAAGATGGTACAACTGCCATATCGACTGTCCCGAAGAGATCGCGACACGCTACCACTACACGTTCTCGCTGAGCGACGAGACACTCGACCGCACCTTGCAGCTTCTCCAATCCTCGACCGACCAGACACCGCTCTTCTACCGACGCGACGGTATGTACGTGCGCATCTACGAAAAATAAAAAAAGAACCCGAAACGACCCGCCTCATGAAGAAGAACCGAAGATACGGATAACGGCTCCGCCGAACATTCCGGCCGCACGGCGGCCGGACTCCGCACCGCACCGACCCAAACCTAATTCTAAAAAACCTTATGAAAAACCTTTACAACATCCGGAAAAGCCTCTGGATCCTGTTTTGCTGCATGTCGCTCCTTGCAGCAAACGGCATCCCCGCAACGCTTCATGCACAGGAGAGGAAGAGGCTGACCGTCGAAATGACGGACGCTCCGATCCTCGACGTGCTCAAAGCCATCGAAGCGCAAAGCGAACTCTCCTTTTTCTACAACAACAATCTGATCGACCCCACGCTGCGCATCACCGTATCGAAACGCGACGCTCCGATCCCGGAAGTGCTCAACCGTGTGTTCGCCGGTACGCCCTACGCCTACCGGATCGTCGACAAACAGGTGCTTATTTCGAAAAAAGAGGATGCGCCGAAACCCGACGAACCGCTGAAAATCCAAGGACGGGTCATCGATTCGAAAGGGGGCCCGATCGTAGGCGCCACTGTCGTCAACATGCGCACGCTCCAAGGCACGGTGACAGACTCCGACGGGCGCTTCGAACTGACGGTTTCCGCCCTGACGGAGGAGCTGACCTTCAACTATATCGGGTTCAAGACCAAAGTACTTCCGGCATCGAACGCCGAAGAGGTCCGTCTGGAAGAGGCTACCGTTCTCGAAGACGTCGTGGTCGTAGGCTACGGCACGGTCAAGCGCGTGAATCTCACCGGCTCGGTCGCCACGATCGATATGCGGGAAAAGGCCAACCAACCCATCACCAACACCGCGCAGGCGATGTACAACACCCCGGGCGTGTGGATCAACCAGAACAACGCCAAACCCGGCGCCGACGGAGGTACGATCCGCATCCGCGGCGTCAATACGCTCAGCAGCGCCAATCCGCTCGTGCTGCTCGACGGCGTGGAATACGACATCAACGAAATCAATCCGGCCGACATCGAATCGATCTCCGTGCTGAAAGACGCTTCGGCGGCCATCTACGGTTCGAAAGCCTCGAACGGCGTGATTCTCATCACCACGAAAAAGGGCGTCAAAGGCGCTCCGGTAATCAACTATCGGGCCAATTTCGGCGTACAATACGCCACCTACCTCCCCGACCCGATCGACGATCCGATCCTCTACATGCGTTTGCGCAATCAGGCAGAAATCAATTCGGGCAAGGCGCCCTCGGGAGTCTCCTATTCCGAAGCCGTCATCAAGGAGTATCAGGAGGGCATGAAAACCAATCCCGACGTCTACCCTGCGACCAACTGGTTCGACATTTGCCTCAAACCGGCCTTCGTCCACCAACACGATCTGCGCATCTCGGGCGGAACCGAACGGCTCGATTACAGCATGGCCGTAGGCTACATGAAGCAGGACGGCGTATTCATCGCCAACGACTGGGCCGACCGGATTTCGATGGATCTGAAACTCGGCATCCAGCTCAACAAATACATCAAGGTCGGCGGATCGCTCTACGGAAACATGCGTCACTACACGGAGCCGGGATACGGCACGAACAAGGTGATGGACGCCATGATGCGTGCCATTCCGATCATGTCCGACTACCATAAAAACGGCATCTACGGGTCGAGTTGGATCGCTACCCCGGGCCGCGGCAATTACGAGAATCCCCGCATGATCATCGAGCAGGGTTCGATCGACCGCCGCGTACAACAGCTGCTGGCCAAGGCGTTCGTGAAGCTGACGCTCCCTTACGGCATCACCTACGACGCCAATTTCAGCTTCCGCAAACGCGACACCCGCAGCAAAGACCACGTTCCGGCCATGTACACCATGAATCCCAAGACCGAAGAGGTCCGCAACTACAACTCGGCGGTGCCGCGCGTCAAGGACTGGGATGCCTGGGCGACGGGCAGTTTCTTCACCCAGACGCTGGGCTGGGAAGGGAACCTCCGCGACGAACACCACATCGGCGTCATGGTGGGCCAGGACTATCAGGAGTTCTACAACGACAATTTCCAAGCCTACAAGGAGGGATTCTACGACAACTACCACACCGATCTCAACTCCGCTTCGGGACAGGTCAACGCTCAGGCCACCGGCGCCTCCTCGCGCGAAAAGCTGGTCTCGGTTTTCGGACGTCTCTCCTACGACTACAAGCAGCGTTACCTCGTGAGCGCCGTCTTCCGCTACGACGGTTCGTCGCGTCTGGCCCCCGACCACCGTTGGGCCTTCTTCCCCTCGGTCTCGCTGGCATGGCGCATCGACCAGGAGAACTTCATGAAGAACGCGGAGTTCATCGACCAGCTCAAACCGCGTTTCTCGTGGGGTAAGATGGGCAACCAGGCCGTCTCGCTATACAGTTACCTGAGCTCGGTCAACACGTCGGGCTACGATTACAGCTTCGACGGCACGAAATACGGCGGCGCAGCCATCTCCGCTCTGGCCGACAACACGATCACCTGGGAGGAAACGACCTCCTACGATGCCGGAATCGACTTTTCGGCCTTCGGCAACCGCGTTCTATTCTCGGCCGACTGGTTCCTCAAACGCACCGAAGGCATCCTGCGCACAGTCAACCTGCCCTCGCAGGTCGGCGATCTGAGCGGCCCGAAGAGCAACGTGGGCGTGGTGGACAACAAAGGCATCGAGCTCTCGCTCACGCTGCGCGACTCGTGGGGCGACTTCTCGGCAGGCATCTCGGGCAACTTCTCCTACACGCGCAACGAAATCGTGGATCTCAACGGCGAGACCGAAATCAACGGCCGGCTGATCTGCAAGGAGGGGTATCCGATCAATTCGTGGTACCTGCTCGAAACCGACGGCGTCTTCCAGAACCAGTCGGAGATCGACAACGCGCAGGCCGTCTACGGCAACCGCGCCAACCTGCGCCCCGGCTACGTGAAATACGTCAACCAGAACAACGACAACACCATCGACGGCAACGACCGCGTCATCGCCGGCAACACGATACCTCGGTTCGCCTACGGCTTCAACCTCAACTTCGGATGGAAGGGCTTCGCCGTCGAAGCGCAGTTCCAGGGCGTCGGCGACGTGTCGGTCTACCCGTCGAGCAACATGGCCTTCGGCCTCTACAACGGCGCAGGTCTGACCAAACAATGGGTGAGGGATTCGTGGAGCGCCACCAACCGCAATACCGAATATCCGCTGCTGACGACCTACCCCGAAGCGGGCGAGAACTTCCAGAATTCGACGCTCTGGCTTCAGGACGCCTCCTACCTGCGTCTGAAAAACATCCAACTGAGCTACACTTTTCCCAAGCAGTTCGTCGGACGCATCGGTATCAAGGGCTTGCAGGTCTACGTCAGCGGCCAGAACCTCGTCACCTTCTCGGACTTCAATATCTGGGACCCCGAAATTTCGATCTCGCAGGTCAACTTGTTCTCCTACCCGATCCTGAAAACCATCAGCTTCGGCATCAACCTCACCCTATAACCGATCTTACAAAAACCGATCAACCATGAAACGCATTCAAATCATCATACCGGTTCTGCTCGGAGCCTTCTGCACCGGCTGCGACCTGGACATCGAACCGCAGGACCGCTACGACCAGCAAACCTTCTGGTACAGCGCCAAAGCCGCGGAGGGCGGCCTGACGGGGTGCTACAACGCCCTGCTCGAAAACGGCATCTACGGCCGCGCCGCCGTCTACTGGGAAGACGACGCCACGCCCAACGGCTATAATTTCAGCAACGACGACTCCTGGACGACTATCGCCAACGGTGCGCAGACGGCCACTTCGGGAGGCATCATCGCCAACCGCTGGAGCCACGCCTACAAAGGCATCGGACGCTGTAATACGCTGCTGGACAACATCGACCTCAACCGCGAGCTGGACAAGAGCGTCATCGAGGAGTACAAAAATCAGGCGCGCTTCCTCCGCGTACTGTTCTACTACATGCTGACGACCTACTACGGCGACTGTCCACTGATTACCACGACCCCCGCCATGGAGCACAAATCCCTGCCGCGCACCCCGCGCACAGAGGTGGTCTCCTTCATGCTCGGCGAACTGGAACAGCTTTCGAAGGTCCTGCCTCCGAAGGCCGAACCGGGACGCCCGACGTCAGGCGCGGCACTGGCCCTCAAAGCCCGCATCCTGCTCTTCGAGGCCAGCCCGCTGCTCAACCCCGGCCACGACGACCAGAAGTGGCGTGACGCCGCCGACGCGGCCCGCGCCGTGATGGACTGCGATTCGGATTACGAACTCTTCACCGCCCCGGGCCAGATCGGTTCGGCCTACCGCAATCTCTTCCTCGAAAGCGGAGAGAACAGTTCCGAATGTATTTTCAGCGTACAGTGCATGAACCAGAACAAGCTGGGGCTCTCGTTCGAACTGATTGCCCGCCAATACGGGACGATGGCGCCGCTGCGCGACCTCATCGACTTCTACTGCGACCGCGACGGCAATGCCCGCACTCCCGGCGAACAGCGGCTCGATCCCTCGAAAATCGACCCGCGCTTCGGCGCCACGATCGTCTACCCGGGCTGCAAGTTCATGGGCTCGACGGTCACGGCGACGCAGTTCCAGCAAACCGGATGCACGATCAAAAAGTACACGGTCTACGACGAACACACGCCTACGGCCGCCGAGAAAAGCATCGGCGACACCGAATCGCCTATCGACTACATGATCCTGCGCTACGCCGACATCCTGCTGATGTACGCCGAAGCCAAAAACGAATTGAACGAGCTGGACGAGATGGTATGGAACGAAACGGTGCGCCCGATCCGCACCCGGGCAGGATTCACAGCCGAGTCGGCGCTCGAATTCCCCGGAAAGGATCAGGAGAAACTGCGCGCCGTCATCCGCTACGAGCGCCGCGCGGAGTTCGTCGGCGAAGGCTACTATTACAACGACCTGCGCCGCTGGCGCGAGGCCGAAAACGTCAACAACGGCCCGATCCGCAAGTTCAACAACGATGTCATTCTGGTACGCAGTTTCGAGCCCTCGCGCGACTACTGGTGGCCGGTTCCGCAGGGCGAAATCGACTTGAACCGCAACCTGCTGCCCAATAACCCCAGCTATTGACCATGAAACGAATACTCACGCTAATCGCACTCTGCATCGTGTCAGGAGTTTCGGCCTCGACCCGACAGCTGCAAATCATTCCCCAGCCCGTCAAGGCCGAACTCCGTACGGGCGTCTTCGTCACGGCCGGATGCCGCGTCGAATGGGAAGGTTTCGACATCCGGCCCGAAAATCTGGCTGCGCTGACCGGACGACTGGTCAAGCCATGCCATCCCGCGTCGACGTGGAACGGAGTGAATGCCATCGTTTTGCGACGCGACACCGCAGCCGGAATCCCGGCCGAAGGCTACCGAATCGACATTTCCGCACGCCGCGCGCAGCTCTCGGCCGGCGACGACGCCGGTCTCTTCTACGGCCTGCAAACCCTCCTCCAACTGGCCGACGAACGGGGCAACCTTCCCTGCGTCTCGATCGAGGACCATCCGCGCTACCGCTACCGCGGCCTGCATCTCGACGTCTGCCGCCACTTCTTTCCGGTAAGGTTCATCAAGCATTACCTCGATTGGATGGCTTCGTGCAAACTCAACACCTTCCACTGGCATCTGACCGACGACCAGGGCTGGCGTATCGAGATCAAACGCTACCCGCGCCTGACCGAGATCGGCGGCTATCGAACCCGAACCCAGATCGGCGGATTCCACGAAGACCCGATCACCTACGAACAAGGCCGCTACGGCGGGTACTACACGCAGGACGAGATCCGCGAAGTGGTAGCCTATGCCGCCGAACGGCACATCGCTGTCATTCCCGAGATCGAAATGCCCGGTCACGCGACGGCCGCCCTGGCCGCCTATCCCGAACTAGCGTGCGGCCACGGCCCGAAAAGTTTCGAGACGAGCGGACGCTGGGGCGTCCTCGACGATGTTTTCTGCCCGGGCAAAGAGCAGACCTTCGAATTTCTCGAAGGCGTGCTGGACGAAGTGCTGGAACTCTTCCCGTCGAAGCTCATCCACATCGGCGGCGACGAGTGTCCCCGCGTACGTTGGAAGGAGTGCCCCGACTGCCGGGCCCGCATGGAGGACGAAGGGATCGAGGACGAAGCCGGACTGCAAACCTACCTGACCCTCCGCATCGGCCGTCACCTCGAAGCCAAGGGCCGCCGGCTGATCGGCTGGGACGAGATTCTCGACGGAGAGCTGGCTCCCGGCGCCGTGGTGATGAGTTGGCGCGGCACCAGGGGCGGAATCGCCGCCGCACGCCGCCGGCACGAAGTGATCATGACACCGAGTACCTACCTCTATTTCGACAAGAAAGCCACCGATTCGTACGACGAACCCGTCAGTCTGAGCAGCAGCCTCCTGCCGCTGGAAAAAATCTACGGCTACGATCCGGACGAAGGGATCGCACCCGAAGACCGGCGCTACCTGCTGGGCGTACAGGCCAACCTGTGGACCGAATTCATCCGAACCGAAGGGCGCGCGAGCTTCCAGCTCCTGCCGCGCATCTACGCGCTGGCCGAAATTGCATGGTCGCCCGTCGAGCGCAAGTCGTGGCGGGAATTCTCCGAGGTGCGCCTTCCGGCCCACCTCGCACGGATCGACACCTCAGGAGAGCCTTACCGCCTGCCCGCCCCTCTGGGCATCGAGGACGGAACCTCAGAAGGCGAAAGTTTCTCCTTCGTCATCCGGCCTCCGTTTCCCGGCTGCAAAGTCCGCTACACGCTCAACGGCGCCGTACCGCAGGATTTCGACCGTGAGATGCCCGAGAAGTTCGACATCGCGGTTCCTCGCGGCGAGCAGCGGACACTGCGCTGCGTGACCATCGCCCCTTCGGGGCGGCGCAGCACCGTCACGACGCTCGTGCTCACCAACCGAATGCAAACCAATAACCCCGAATGATTATGAAACGCCGTATAATAGCCCTTTTATGCGCAGGCTGCCTCTTCTCCCTGACCGCCTGCCAGGAAGACATCGAGATCACGGAGGTTCCCATGCCTCCGGTCGAGGAGGAACCCGAACCTACCCCCGACGACACCGACAAAATCTACGAATGCGAGCACCCGCTGCTGCTGACCGAACAGGCACAGGGACGCATTCTCATCGTCGACGCCGATACCCGAGAGACCCTTTGGGAGTGGCGGGCCGCAAGCGCCGCAGACATGCCCGACGCCACGTCGCTCATGCGGCTCCCGAGCGAGGTCAAAGCCATCTACAACCGCCGTTACATACTGGCCACGGCTTCGGGCGGCGGCGTAGCGATCATCCGCATCGCCGACAAAAAGGTGATGTTCTACGCTTCGGCGGGCAACAATCCCCACTCGGCCGAGGTCTTCCCCGACGGGAACCTCGTCGTGGCGTCGACCGACAACGACGGGTTCCTCAGCACCTTCCGCGTCGACACGGTGGCCCGTACGGGACAAGTCGTCCAGAAACTGCCGCTGACCTTTTGCCACAGCGCCGTCTGGGACCGTTCGCGGGGCCGCCTGCTGGCCACCTCGGACAACAAGCTGTGCGTGTTCACCTACAACGGCGACGGCAACGATCCCCGTATCACGAAGGAGTCAGAAACCTCGATTCCCGAAGGCAACTGGGCCCACGACCTCTTCCCCGTCTACGGAGAAAACGCCCTGTGGCTCACGAACAACGATTACGCGATGAAAGTCTCGGGCTCCGATCTGTCGATGGAGACGGTCGGCTTTTCGCAGTCGGACATCAAATCGGTCAGTTCGGGGCCGGAGGGTTTCCCCACCGTCCTGCTGATTCCCAAAGCGGACGAATGGTGGAACACGAAGGTCATCGACACGGAAGGGCGCACGGTCTTCGAGCAGAACGGCATGCAGATCTACAAGGCGCGCTGGTTCCTCGACAACCCATACAGCTACCCTGCAAAACATGATTTCGTACAACCCGCAAAATAACCGGCATCCATGAAAAACACACTCAAATTCCTCCCCCTGCTCCTGTTCCTGCCCCTCCTCGCATCCGGCCAGAAGCGGCTGAACGAAGTCGGCGCAGTCTACGGGGCCATCCGCTCGATGACGCCCGAAGCCTACAAGGAGGCGCACGACAAATACGGCATCCGCTGGATCGAAGCCTGGACGGGAAATCTGACCGGCGGCACCGAGGAGCAATACGACGCCTGGATCGAGCGGTTCAACAACGCAATGAAAGGCTCCGGACTGAAACTGTGGTCGGTACACCTCCCTTTCACGCGCAAGGCTCCGAACGACCTCTCGGACGACCGTCCCGAATGGCGTGAAGCGACGTTCAAAAACTGGATCGAGATTCTCGACCGCGCGACGCGCCTCGGCAAGTTCCGTGTAGTGGTGGTGCACCCCAGCAGCGAAGCCCGGATCTCCGACGAGGAGCGTCCACGGCGACTCGAAAACCTCCGCGAAATGCTGTTGCGATTCATTCCGCTGGTGAAGGAGCGCTACAACGCGGCGGTGGCCGTCGAGGATCTTCCGCGCGGGTGTCTGGGCAACAGCAGCTCCGATTTCGAATGGCTCGTGGCCAACGTCCCCGACATCAAAATCTGCTACGACACCAACCATCTGCTCGGCGAAGAGAGCCACGCCTTCGCGGAACGTTTCGCCCCCTACATCGCCAACATCCACGTCTCGGACTACGACGGAGTGGACGAACGCCACTGGATGCCCGGACGCGGCATCGTCGAGTGGCCGAAGGTAATCGACATACTCATGCGGTCGGGCTACGACGGGCCTTTCATGTACGAAGTCACGCCGCGCAACGATCCGCGCGGAAGCGTCGAATACATGCGGCAGACGACGGACAGCCTCTTTACCCGATACGCGCTCTACAAAAAACAGCGGGCAGGCGAAAAATAACCATCCAAAATCCGAACCTTTATGAAACGACACATCTGGTATCATATCGTACTGACGATTTTCGCAGCATGGTGCGGCACAGGCTGTTCCGAAGGCTACGAATATTTCAACCCCAATCCCGGCGACGAAGAGCAGCAGGCATCACCGATCGTCAATACGGGCAAAGCCTCCGTCGACGCCGCGGCGGAAAAGGCGACGCTCAACGGCAACTGCAACGCCATGGGCCGTACCGTCTCCGAAGCGGGATTCCTCTACGGCCGCACGGCAGCCGAAATGATGAAATCCGAACGGCGCGTCTGTCCGGTCGACGAAGAAGGGCGTTTTTCACTCACGCTCTCCGACGTGGACAACGGCGACCACTATTTCCGGGCCTACATGGTCATCGACGGCAAAACCTACAACGGAGTCACCGGCTGGTTCGAGGTGAAAGTGGCTTCCGTTCCGGAAGTGACCACCGAACTGTCCGAAGCCGCCGGAGGAGTCCTCACGCTCAAAGGCAGCTACAAACTCGACCGCGACCTGAGTGTCGAGCCAGGGTTCCGCTACGCCGCGACCGCGGATGGCGTCGCCTCCGTACAGTTCGTACGGGCTACGCAAGTCGACGAAGCGAACAAAACTTTCAGTCTCGACATTCCCGACACAGGCCAACCCTGCTTCTTCCAGGCCGTTGTTCGCATGTCCACCGACTTCTACGACGGCGAAGTGAGCGAGGTGATCCGCCCGAAGGATCTTTCGGCGACGGGCGTCGCAAACTGCTACATCGTCACCGAAGGCGGCTGGTACAGCATCGAACCCAAACGTCCCGACGGAACCGCCGTCCAAGGGTCTGCCGCCGACTGGGTATGGTCGTCAGGTTCCGGACTTGTATCGGGCGTGCACTTCTCGGCGGGCCGCATCGTCTTCCAGACCAGCGGGAACGCCGGAAATGCCGGAATCGCACTCACAAACGATGCTGGCGAGATCGTTTGGAGCTGGCACATCTGGATGGCCCAGGCCCCCGCCGAGCAGACTGTCAACGGCCGTACGTTCCTCGACCGCAACGTCGGCGCCACGGAGTTCGACGGGGCTCTGGTCGGCTCGCTGGGCGTCTACTTCCAGTGGGGCCGCAAAGACCCGTTCATCGGCGCCAACCGCATCCAGAAGAACTACACCAACGAATACGAAGGCGTCGGATTCCAGACCACGGGAGACAACGGCTTCACGGCGCTCTTCCTCTACAACGACGCTCTCTGCGAAGGGTTCAAGTTAGTGAACAAGGAGATGGACATGAGCATGAGCATCGCCAATCCGACCGTTTTCTACGGGGTCTACAACTCCGGCGGCTGGAAAGGCTCCAACAGCGAGGTCGAAGACTACTGGGGCGGCGCGAGCGGCACAAAGACCAACAACGACCCGTGTCCGGCCGGTTACCGCGTACCGACGTTCGACGAAATCAACGGGTTTATCAAGGACATCGACACGAACAAGACCGCGCAGGAAAACGTCAGCGACCAGTCGTACGGACGCAAATACACCGTCGGCGACCAAACGTTCATGTTCCCGGGCTCGGCCCTGCGCGTATGGAGCGCCAAGATGCGCTACCCGGGGCGCGTAACGTTCTTCTGGTCTTCAACTATTTCGCCGACAACGGAAAAGAAAGCCCTCGACTTTTATGATTACCGTTGGAACACCAATGCCGATAATACCTGTTGCGCCATGGCGGTTCGCTGTATTAAAATTCAGTAAATAAGTTCACCGGAAAGGAAAAATTCCTTTCCGGTGAAACATTGGCCGCACTTTATTCGTTAATAAATAGATCGGGAACGACTGTATCTTCATGAGAATACCGCTCGTGGATACTCTCTGACTCTACTACTTATTTAATTCGGGAACCTTATTATGAAAAAACTGCTATCGTTTGCCCTCTTCGCTGTCGCCTTGTCGGCCACAGCATCCCCCACGGAACGGTGGCTCGATCCGGAGTGTTTCGCCGAGAACCGCGCTCCGATGCGCACGAGCTTCATCGTCTTCCCGACGGCCTCGGAGGCCGTTCCCGAGAACGACTACACCCGTTCGCCTTTCTACCGCACGCTCAACGGCGAATGGGCCTTTCTGCGCGCGGAACGTCCGGGTGCGGAGCCAGAAGGATTTTTCCGCACCGGCTACGACGACTCGTCGTGGGGCGTGATGCCCGTGCCGGGAATCTGGGAGTTGAACGGCTACGGCGACCCTGTCTACACCAACAAGCCCTATCCGTGGTACAAATTCTTCGAGGTGAAACCTCCGCTGGTTCCCCATGAGCAGAATTACACGGGTCTCTACCGCCGCACCGTCCGGGTTCCCGCCGATTGGAAAGGCCGCGACGCATTCATCCACATCGGCTCGGCGACCTCGAACGTGATGCTCTGGGTCAACGGCCGTGAAGTGGGGTACAGCGAGGACAGCAAGCTCGAAGCCGAATTCGACGTCACCCGCTACATCACGCCGGGCCGCGACAACCTGATCGTGCTGCGCGTCAACCGCTGGTGCGACGGTTCGTACCTCGAAGACCAGGACTTCTGGCGTCTTTCGGGCATCGGCCGCGACTGCTACCTCTACGCCCGCGACAAACGCCGTCTGGCCGACGTGCGGCTCACGCCCGACCTTGTGAACGACTACCGCGACGGGACGCTGCGCGCCGAAGTGACCGCGACGCCGGGTGTCGGCAGCGTACGGCTGACGCTCCGCGACGACGAGGGCCGCACGCTCGACACCCGCACGCTCCGTCCCCGCCGCAACAGCGCCGAAACGCTGTTCGAGGTCGCCGCCCCGAAGCAATGGAGCGCCGAGGCCCCGAACCTCTACACGCTCACGGCCGAGGCTCTCGCCGCCGACGGTTCGGTGACCGAAGCCGCAGCTTTCCGCGTGGGGTTCCGCAAAGTCGAGATCCGCGGCGGACAGCTGCTCGTAAACGGCAAGCCGATCCTCATCAAAGGCGTCAACCGGCACGAAATGGAGCCCAACACGGGTTATTATGTCACACGCGGGGAGATGGTGCGCGACATCCGCGAGATGAAGCGGCTCAACATAAATGCCGTGCGCACGTGCCACTACCCCGACACGCCGCTGTGGTACGACCTCTGCGACAAGTACGGGCTTTACGTCGTGGACGAAGCCAACATCGAGTCGCACGGCTACCACTACCGCGACAAGTCGAAAAATCTGGCCGGCAACCCCTCCTTTGCCGCCGCACACCTCGACCGTAACCGGCGCATGGTGTTCCGAGACTACAACCACCCCTCGATCATCGTATGGAGCACGGGCAACGAAGCCGGAAACGGCCCCAACTTCGAACGCTGCTACGACTGGATCAAGTCCTTCGATCCGTCACGTCCGGTGCAGTACGAGCAGGCCTCTTACCACGGGGACTACAACACCGACATCGTCTGCCCGATGTATTGGAGCTACGACCAATGCGAGAAATACCTCGCCGACGATCCCGCGAAACCGCTTATCCAATGCGAATACGCTCACGCCATGGGCAATTCGCTGGGCGGATTCAAGGAGTATTGGGACATGATACGTCGCGAACCGAAATATCAGGGCGGGTTTATCTGGGACTTCGCCGACCAGGCCCTCGCATGGCGCAACCCCGAAGGGAGGCTGACCTACCGCTACGGCGGCGACTACAACGCCGTCGACGCCTCCGACAGTACCTTCTGCTGCAACGGCGTACTGGCCGCCGACCGCACGTGGCATCCCCACGCCTACGAAGTGAAGCACCAGCACCGGCCGATCCACACCACGGCCCGCGATTTGGAAAAGGGCGTCGTGAACGTCTATAACGAAAACTTCTTTACCGACCTTTCGCCCTACCGCCTTCTCTGGGAGATCACCTCCGACGGACGGCCCGTGTTGAGCGGCGCGGTCGAACGCCTCGACGTGGCTCCGCAGGCCACCGCCGCCGTGACGCTGGGCTACAAACCCGAACAGGTCGAAGCCCTGGACGGGGAGGTGCTACTCACGGTGCGCTACCAGTTGCGCGAACGGCAGGGACTGCTCGACGCGCTTTATGAAGTAGCCGCCGACCAGCTCGTATTGCGCGAGGACGATCCTGCGGCCCGCTTCGCCGCCGCAGCTCCCGCCGGAACGCTCCGCATCGCCGACAAAACCGTTTCGGGCGAGGGATTCTCGGTCACGTTCGACCCGAAGAGCGGCTTCATCCGCTCCTACCGCCTGCGCAACGTCGAGCTGCTGGCAGGCCCCTTGCGTCCCAGCTTCTACCGTGCGGCCACGGACAACGATCTCGGCGTGCGCCAGACCGGAAAATATCCCGACAGCCGGATGTGGGCCGGGGCCGAACCGGAACTCGTCAACTTCACCCTCACGTCCGGAGACGGCGGGGCGAAAGCCGTCGCAGACTACACGATCCCCGCCGTCGGCGCCCAACTCCGCCTCGCCTACGCCATCGCCGCCGACGGGTCGATCCGCATCGGCGAAACGATGACCGCCGACCCCGCGCGCAAGGATGTCGCCGACCTGATGCGCTTCGGCATGGCCTTCGAGACCCCGGGCATGTTCGATGCTGTGGAATACTACGGCCGCGGCCCGATGGAGAACTACGCCGACCGGTCGAGTGCAGCATTCGTAGGCCGCTACGCACAGCGCGTCGCCGACCAGTTCCACCCCAAATACGCCAGTCCGCAGGAGTCGGGGACACGCGGAGGTGTGCGCTGGTGGCGGCTGACCGACGCTTCGGGATTCGGAATCGAGTTCTGCTCCGACCGTCACTTCTCAGCTTCGGCAATCCCCTACGCCATTCCGCAGCTCGACAACGGATCGTCCGAATACGTCCGCCATCCCGGCGACCTCGTACCCGACGGACGGACGCACGTCCATATCGAAAGCGCCCAGTCCGGACTGGGATGCGTGAACAGTTGGGGACGCCTGCCGCTCCCGCAATACAGAATGCCGTATCGGGACTACGTGTTCAACTTCATGCTGAAACCTGTTCTTACCAGAGAATGAACGATATAGAATACGAAGGGAGGCCGTTTTTAGCCTCCCTTCGTATTTCTTATCCTGCAAACATGAAGGGATCGACGACAGCCATATCTATAATCATCTCTGCCATGGCCTGCGCTTACTCCTTATCACCATTCAGATATACGAATCGTATCGGGTCACACAAAATATCGGGGAAAATATTCTATTATCAACGATGGAATACAAATAAGCAAAAATACCGTCTAAAACTTGTCAGACGGCCTCTTCATAGCCCTTTCGGACAATCGAGGCTGTCCGGAAAAAGAAGAGTAATCGTGCATTCCTCTCACGCTTTCGCTCCTGCCGCATTTGCACGGGGTGATTCGTTTCTCATTTTCTGTATGGGAATAAGTTCATAATCCGACGCAATGCTGATGCCGCCGTAACCCGATTTGTTCACGCAGAAAAATTCCAGAAACTCGTCGATAAAGAACGTAAAAAGAGGGGGGGGGCAGAGAGTTTCACCAGATACTCGAATATCTCGGCGATACGTCCAGCCCTGCCCATGGTCGGAATACCCTGCTTACTTGCTATTTCGAGCCGGTAATCCTCGTCCTCCTCCCCGAACTTACGGACGACGGAAGAAATAGAGAATCGGTACGTCCCCGTATGCTTTCCACACGAGCGACGTCTTCCCGATACGGCGGGAAGTTGCGGCAGGTGCGGCTTCCCGTTTCGGACGGATCGGAATCTTTTTCCGGTCGGGAAGGTAGGGATTCGGCCCTCCGATCCGTGAATAAGATAGATGAACGCACAAAACCGACATATCGACCGACTGATCGCACGCCACCTCGACGGCGAACGTCTCTCCGATGCCGAGCAGGCCGAACTCCTCGACTGGCTCCGCTCTTCGGAGGAACACCGCCGCAGCTACCTCGACGCCTACGACGCATGGGGCGAGAGACACTTGCCCGACTCCCTCTTCGATGCCGAAGCGGCCTACCGCCGTCTCACGGAACGGATCGCGGAACCGGAGGTGTGTCCTGCGCCGCCGGCCGGCCGGCGGCGTCTCGTCGGAATCGCCTGTGCAGCCGCCTGCACCGTGCTGCTGGTCACCGGATTTTTCCTCCGCGGCAAGACAGGACAGCAAATCCCCGACATTCGGGAGTTCGTCCAGACGGCAGAGGCCCCCGTATACACCGAAAAGGAGGTGCAGCTCATTCTCTCGGAGCAGAAAACGGTGCGGCTCGAGGAGAAGAAATCCTCGATCCGCTACGATGCCGCCGAGATCCACATCAACGAAGATGCCCGAAAGCCGATCACGAAAAAGGAGGTGGCCGCATTCAACCAGCTGCTCGTACCCTACGGCAAGCAGACGACCTTAACGCTGGCCGACGGCACCCGCGTGTGGGTGAATGCTGGATCGCGGCTGATCTACCCCTCGGCATTCGACGATGACCGCCGCGAGATCTACGCCGAAGGCGAAATCTACATCGAGGTAGCCCACGACGCCGCACGTCCTTTCACCGTACACACCGGAAAGATGGACATCCGCGTGCTGGGAACCCGGTTCTACGTCTCCTCCTACGGACGCGACCGAACCCAGGAGGTAGTGCTCCGCTCGGGATCGGTGAACGTCGCGCCGGCCGACGCCCCCGAGCACGGCATCCGGATCGAACCCGACCAGCGCGCTTCGCTCGATACGGCCGGCACGTTCCGCATCCGCGAGGTACGCGCCGAAGACTACATCAGCTGGATTCACGGATACTACCGCTTCGACAACACGCTGCTCTCCGACGTACTCGCACGGCTTGCCCGATACTACAACCGGACGTTCGACTACTCCTCCGAAGTCGGTGCCATGACCATTTCGGGAAAGCTCGAACTCAACGACGATCCCTGCGAGGTGCTGCGGATTCTCTCGCTCACGGCACCGATCCGGTTCCGAGTATCCGAGGAGGGATTCCGGCTCTCCTCGACGCAAACATACGACGACAACCCAAACCGAATGCCTATGGAAAATCACGAGCCGAACTGAAAAAAGCCGGGCAGCGTCCTCCAACACTGCCCGGCACGAAATGAAATCTAAAAACTATCCTATTCTAAACTTCAATTCATTGCAAATGTACAACAAAAATGGCAATATCGGGGCCTCTGTACCCGATAATAAGCAATTATCCCGTCTGCTACGGATAAAAGTCCTGTTTTTGCTGGCCGCAATCGGGTTGTCCGGCTCCGTCGCCGCACAGACCTCCTCCCCGAATGCACGTATCTCGCTCGACTTGCAGAACGTCCCCCTCAAAGAGGTATTCGCCCGCATCGAAGACCAAAGCAACTATATTTTCGTCTATTACGACAGCATCCTCGACGCTTCGCGCCGGGTATCGATCAGCGTCTCGGACCAACCCGTCGGAAATGTGCTCGAAGTGCTCTTCGCAGGAACGGAAAACACATGGAAACTCTCCGGACGGCAGATCGTCATCGGCAAGGCCGCAGCGGCGGGCAAAGCCGAAAAGCAGACCCCGCTGCGCGTCATGGGTTCGGTCAAGGACACAAACGGCGAACCCCTGATCGGAGTGACGGTCTTCGTGAAGGAGCGGCCCAGCGTCGGTACGGCCACCGACATCAACGGAAACTACCTGATCGACGTGCAGACCGACGACGTGTTGGAGTTCAGCTACGTGGGCTACAAGACGCAGGATGTGGCCGTCGCCGGACGCGGCCTGCTCGACATCGTGCTCGAGCAGAACGACGCCATACTCGACGCCGTGGAGGTGGTCGGATACGGCGTGCAGAAGAAGATCAGCGTCATCGGCTCGCAACAGAGCATACAGGTCAAGGAACTCAAAGTACCCGTGGCCAACCTCACGCAGGGGCTCGCCGGCCGCGTCGCCGGTCTGGTCTCCGTGCAGCGAACCAGCGAACCGGGCTTCGACGACGCGGACATCTACATCCGCGGCATCTCGACCCTGACGGCCAGCATGAGCGCACCGCTGACGCTCGTGGACGGCGTGCCCCGCTCGTTCGCCAACGTCGATCCGGAGGACATCGAGAGCTTCTCGATCCTCAAAGACGCCTCGGCGACGGCCGTATACGGCGTGCGCGGCGCAAACGGCGTCATCATCATCAACACCAAGAGCGGATCGAAAGGACGACCGAAGTTCACCGTGCGCTACACCGAGGGCATCACGACTCCGACGAAAATCACCGACTTCGTCGACGGCGCCACCTACATGGAGATGTCGAACGAAGCCTCGATGACCCGCGGCGGCGGAGCGCTATACAGCCGCGAGGTGATCGAGAAGACCCGCACGCATGCCGATCCCTACCTCTATCCCAACGTGGACTGGATGGACGAGATCCTGCGCGATTACAGCCACAACCGCTCGGCGAACGTCAACGTGTCGGGCGGATCGGACAAGGCCGTATACTACATCGGACTGGCCTATTACGACGAGGACGGCATGTACAAGGACACGAAACTCTCCGATTACAACTCGAACACCTACTACCGGCGTTACAACGTCACGACAAACCTGACGCTCAATCCGTTCCGCACCACCGAGATCAAGCTCGGCATCCAGGGCTACCTGGCCAACGCCAACTACCCCGCTTCGGCGCAGTCCACGATCTTCGAATCGGCCTACTTCACCCAGCCCACCTACATCGCCCCGCTCTATCCCGACGGCAAGCTCGGGGCCTTCTCGGGCGGAGAACTCAACCCCGTGGCCGAACTCGGCGCCACGGGCTACGCCAACCAATGGCGCAGCCAGGTCTATTCGAACCTGCGCATCACGCAACAACTCTACAAGGGTCTGTCGATCACCGGCATGTTCTCGTTCGACACCTACAATTACACGAGCAACCGTTTCACCAAATCGCCCAACACCTACCACGCCACGGGGCGCGACGCCAACGGCAACCTGATCTACGAACAGACCCGGCAAGGCACCGAGAACCTCGCTTACAGCCTCAGCGCCAAGGGCGACCGCACGATCTACCTCGAAGCGGCACTCAATTACAAGAACACCTTCGGGCGACACGACGTGTCGGGTATGCTGCTCTTCAACCAGAGCGACGAGATCAACACGAAGGCGACCAACGTCGAGGAGGCCCTGCCTTACCGCTTCCGCGGTCTGGCCGGACGCTTCACCTACGGATTCGACGACCGCTACTTCGCCGAATTCAACTTCGGATACAACGGCTCGGAGAACTTCACCCCCAAGAACCGCTACGGTTTCTTCCCCTCGGTGGGTCTGGGCTGGGTGATCTCCAACGAGTCATTCTTCGAGCCACTCACGAACGTCATCCAATACCTGAAAGTCCGAGGCACGTGGGGTCAGGTCGGAAACAGCCAGATCAGCGGCCGCCGATTCGCCTACCTGGCCACCGTAACCGACAGCAGCTCGACGAGCTACACCTTCGGCAAGAACATGGATCAGAACTACGGAACGACGGCCATCGACGAATATGCCGTAGACGTGACGTGGGAGGTGGCCGACAAGACCGACATCGGCGTGGACATGCGCCTGTTGAACAACAAGCTCAACCTCCAATTCGACTACTTCAAGGAGTCCCGCGAGGGCATCTACCTCCGCCGTTCGAGCATTCCTTCCTACGTCGGAATGATCAACAACCCCTACGGCAATATCGGAAAGGTCGAGAACAAGGGCTTCGAACTCTCGGTAAACTATGCCAATTCGTGGGGGGGGGATTGGTCGCTGAGCCTGATGGGCAACTACTCGTTCAACCGCAACAAGGTACTCGAAGATGACAGCACGGTCGTCTATCCGTGGCAGAACACCATCGGCAACAAGGTCGGGCAACGCTTCGGTCTGGTGGCGCTCGGGCTGTTCGAGAGCTACGGGGAGATCGCGGCATCGCCCGTGCAGACCGGCGACACCCGTCCCGGCGACATCAAGTACAAGGACATAAACGGCGACGGCAAGATCGACGAATACGACAAGGTGCCCATCGGCTGGGGCAGCGTACCCGAGATCATGTACGGCTTCGGCTTCTCGGTGGGCTGGAAGAACCTCTCGCTCACGGCCATGTTCCAAGGTGCCGCCCATGTGGACGCCATGCTCAGCGGCGAAGGCGTGCTGCCCTTCTCGCAGGGATCGAGCCGCGGCAACCTGCTGAGCAACATCACCGACCGTTGGACCGAGGAGAATCCCCGCCAGAATGCCTTCTATCCCCGTCTCTCGATCGGAAACATCAACATGAACTACGAAGAAAGCACCTGGTGGCTCAAAGATACCGACTACCTGCGCCTGAAGAACATCGAACTCTCCTACCGGCTGCCCGACCACTGGATGAAACGGATTCATCTGGACAATGCCCGCATCTTCATACAGGGCGTAAACCTTCTCACGTTCAGCTCGTTCAAGATTTGGGACGTGGAACTCGGCGACGGACGCGGCGCCCGCTATCCGAACATCGCCTCCGTCAGTCTGGGCGTAAACTTCAATTTCTAAACACCGATCAGCCATGAAATTCAAAATAACACTGCTCGCGCTGGCTTCGGCCGCCTGCCTGACCGCCTGCAACGACGACTTCTTCGATCAGGTGCCCGACGACCGAATCACCATCGAACAGGTCTTCCAGCGCACTTCCTATTCGGAGAAATACCTCGCCACCGTTTACAGCTACATTCTGAACGAAGCCCATCGCACGAGCCCCATTCCGTGGGATCCCTGCTCGGACGACCTGGACGTCACCTACGACCGCGAGGACTACAACTCCTACCAGATAAACCTCGGCAATTGGAGCGCCTCGTCGGACTACTACGAATTCTGGAGCCACTTCTACCGCGGCATCCGTTCGGCCACCTACTTCATCCAGCACATCGGCGACAACCAGGAGATGCTCAACGACCCGACGCGCGGTCCGCTCGTGGTCGAACAATACAAGAACGAAGCCCGCTTCCTGCGCGCCTGGTTCTACTACAACCTCCTGCGCCAGTACGGTCCCTGCGTGCTGCTGGGCGACGAGGTGCTGCCCGGCGACCTCGACCGCGACGACGTCAAGATGAACCTGCCCCGCAGCTCCTACGACGAGTGCGTGGACTATATCGTCAGCGAACTGGACGACATCATCGACAACGAACGCCTGCCGCTGCACTTCACCTCGCAGGCCGACAAGGACTACGGCCGCGCGACGCTGGCCATGTGCATGGGGCTCAAAAGCCGCGTGCTGCTGCTGGCGGCCAGCCCGCAGTTCAACGGCAATCCGGCCTACGCCAACGTCGTGAACAACGACGGCAAGCACCTCTTCGCGACCGAGAAAGATCCCGAAAAATGGAAGCGGGCGGCGGACGCGGCCAAGGCGATCATCGACCTGAACATCTTCGACCTCTACAAGGAGTACCACACCGACGGGACGCTCGACCCCTACATGTCGTGCCGCAACGTCTTCCTGGAAAACTGGAACAGCGAGGTGATGATGGTTCGCATCTACAACAATCTTTCGAGCTGGGAGCGTTCGGCGTCGCCCCGCCAGTTCAGCGGCTACGAGAGCATGGGCGCGACGCAGCAGCTCGTCGACGCGTTCCGCATGAACGACGGCTCGGCCATCACCGCCGAGCAGGAAAAGGGATTCTCGACCCAGGAGTACAAGGATGCCAAATCGGGCTGGGTCTTCGCTCCGGCCGGCACGCGCAACATGTTCGTCAACCGCGAACCTCGATTCTACGTGAACATCTGCTTCAACGGCGCCTATTGGATCGGCGACCAGAAGACCCGCATCCAGCTCTACTACACGGGCGGTTCGGGCAAAAAGGGCACATGGGACTACCCCCGCTCGGGCTACATCGCCATCAAGAACGTATCGCCATCGAGCAATCCACTGAACAACAATTATATCAAGCGGCCGTTCCTGATGATGCGCTATGCCGAGATGCTGCTCAACTACGTCGAAGCGCTCAACGAGTACGATCCGGGAAATCCGGACATCGAAAAGTACCTCAACCTGATCCGCGAACGCGGCGGCCTCGGGCCCGTGCAGTCGGGCCTCTCGCAGGAGCTCATGCGCGAGCAGATCCGGCTGGAACGCCGCATCGAACTCTGCTTCGAGCAGCTCCGCTATTTCGACACGCGCCGCTGGCTGATCGCCGAACAGACCGACGGCGGCCCGTTCTACGGCATGAACGTCGACGCCGGCAACAGCTTCACCGACGAGGCGTTCTACGAGAAGACCGTGTTCGAGACCCGCGTCTTCCGGCCCGAATTCTACCTCTTCCCCATTCCGCAGTCCGAAATCAACCGCGACCCGCAGATCGTGCAGAACCCCGGCTGGTAAACCCTAAAAAACATCCGAACATGAACCACACGAAATATCTGGCGCTTCTGGCAGGCTGCTCGTTCGTCGCCGCCTGCGAAAATCCGGTCGACGGCGACCTGAACGTCGACAACCCCGACGCCTACACGCTCGTCTACACGGTCAACGCCGTGGAGAACGACTCGAAGAGCACGCTGACCTTCCCGCTCGAACGCGACACCGTGTTCTCCGTCTACGCCAATCTAAGCTGCATCCGCGACCCGGGAAGCGACATCACGGTCGAATTCCGCACGGCTGCCGAGCTGGTCGATGCCTACAACGAGGAGAAGCAGACCTCCTATGCGGCCATGCCCGAAGCCTGTTACACGATCGACGACACCCGGGCGGTGATCCCCAACGGGAAATACATCTCGTCGCCCGTGACGATCCGGCTCAACAGCGCCGCATTCGACGGCGTGGGCACGTTCCTGCTGCCGATAACGATCGAGCGCGTGACGCCCGACCTGCCGGTCAGCCCGACGCTCGGCACGGCCTACCTGCGTATCAACGGCACCTACACGACCAATCCGTTCCGCCCCATCGACCGGAGCGGCTGGAGCGTGGAAGCCTTCTCGACCGAGGAACCCGAGGCACAGACCGGATACGACGACAACGGCAAAGCCTTCTCGGCGATCGACGACGCCCCCTGCACCTATTGGGGAACGCAGTGGCGCAACGCGAAACCGGGCCCGCCCCACTGGATCACGATCGACATGGGCAAAAGCGAGGAGCTGCACGGATTCACGATCCGCGGCCGTGCGGATCCGTTCACGTCCGACACGCCCAAGGCCAGCGGCAACCCGCGCATCTTCAACGTGGACGTGAGCGACGACAACGCCTCCTGGACCCGCGTCGGCACCTTCACCGTCGAAAACCGGATCGAGAACGAAGTCTACCTCGACCACAAGGCGACGGCACGTTACTTCCGCATAACGGTCACCGCCACGCAGGCCGACATGTACCAGACCTGCATCGCCGACATCAAGGCGTTCTGATCCGCACTACGAACCGCTAAAACGAAAAACCGACTATGAAAAGAATACTGACAGCCGCGGCGTTGCTGCTCGTCGTCGCGGCCTGCAACAAGGACGAGAACTACAACGACAAATACGGCGACCGGGCGGTCATCCCGCCCAAGGGCCAGAGCCTGCGCGTGATGACCTACAACATCTACGGCGCCCGCGCCACGAGCCCCGCGAATGCGGCCGACCTGGACGCGATCGCCGAGGTGATCCGCCGCCAAAACCCCGATTTCGTGACCCTGAACGAAGTCGACGTGTTCACCAACCGCACGGGCAAGGACGTGCACCAGGCCCGCGATCTGGCCGAAAAGCTCGGCATGGAGTGGCACTTCTCGAAGGCCATCGACCGCGACGGCGGCGAGTACGGCGACGCCGTGCTGTCGAAATACCCGATCCTCGAAAAGCGCAGCTACCGCCTGCCGTGCGCCGCCGAACAGCCCGGCGAAGACCGTTCGCTGTGCGTGATCCGCGTTCAGATCGACGGCAAGGATCTCTACGTCGCGTCGACGCACCTCGACCACCTCTCGGGCGACGCCAGTCGGCTGGTGCAGGCCACCGAGATACGCCGCATCCGCGACACGGAGTTGGAGGGCGACCTGATCCTCTGCGGCGACCTGAACGCCATCCCGAGTTCGAACGTCATCGCCACGATGACCTCGTTCCTGACGAACACGGGGCCGATCGACCAATACACCTTCCCGTCGGACGATCCCTCCCGCAAGATCGACTACATCATGTACGCCCCGATCGAGCATTTCGGCGTACAGAACTGCCAGGTCGTATCGCGCGGCGACCAGCAGGTCGGCGGCGTCGATGCTTCGGATCACCGTCCCGTGATCGCCGACATCCGCTTCCAGACCGAAGAGGACATCTCCGGCGAAGACGGCGGAGGGGAAGAGTGATCCCGGGCCGAAGGGCGGCTCCCGCATACACGGTCCGGACCGGCCGCCAGACAAATGGTCGGTCCGGATTTCTTACCATCTCCGCTACGAAGCCGCCCCGAAAGGGCGGTTCCGGAAACGAAAATCTTCCAAAAAACAGACGAACATGAAAAAAATCCTATCGACGATCCTGGCGCTGGCCGCGTATACGACCCTCACGGCGCAGGATTTCAAGATCACGCACGGCCCCTGGCTCTGCGACCTGACCTCGGACGGCGTCACGGTGGTCTGGGCCACCAGCAAACCCGCCCTTTCGTGGGTCGAGGTGGCCGAGGACGACGGACGCAGTTTCTACGCCGCGGAGCACGAACGCCGCTACGAAACCGTGGCCGGGCGCAAACAGGCCCGCAAGACGCTGCACAGCATCCGCTTGAAAGGGCTTCGGCCCGACACGAAATACCGCTACCGCATCTTCTCGCAGGAGGTGCGCGAGTGGAAATACAACGACAAGGTCTACTACGGCGACATCGCGGCATCGAACGTCTACTCGCGCCAGCCGTTCGCGTTCAGCACCCTCCCCACGTCGGGATGCGACCTCTCGTTCGTCGTTCTGAACGACATCCACGGGCGGGCCGACTACATGGCCGGGCTCTGCCGCCCGATCGACTTCGCACAGATCGACTTCGTGGCCTTCAACGGCGACATGTCGAACAGCACCGAAAGTCCCGAACAGCTCTACCGCGACTTCATCGACGCCTCGGTCGGGGCTTTCGCCTCCGAAACGCCGATCCTCTACAACCGCGGCAACCACGAGACGCGCGGCATCTACGCCGACCACCTGCCGGAGTACTTTCCCAAGGTCGGGGGCAACTACTACAAGCTCTACATGGCCGGCTCGGTAGCGGTGCTTCTGCTCGACTGCGGCGAGGACAAACCCGACTCGGACATCGAATACGGCGGACTGGGGGCTTACGACGCCTACCGCGAGGAGGAGGCCGCCTGGCTGCGCGAAACGGTCGCCTCGGAGGAGTTCCGCAACGCTTCGGCCCGCATCGTGCTGCTGCACATCCCGCTCGGGAACGGCACCTGGCACGGCAACATCCATCTCGAAGAGCTGTTTCTGCCGATCCTGAACGATGCGGACATCGACGTGATGCTGTCGGGACACACGCACCGCTATTCGTTCCATCCGGCCAACGACAAGGTACGTTTTCCGGTGCTGGTGAACGACAACGCGAGCCTGCTCAAATGCGACGTCGGCGACGGCAAGATCACGGCCCGCATCTACGGGCCGGAAGGTACGGTGACGCACTCGCACGAGTTCCCGCTGAAATAGGGGCGGATCGTTCGCTCCGCCGGAAAAAGGGCAAGGGCCCGACCATGCGGTCGGGCCCTTGCCCCATGCGATGCGACCGGAATCGGCGGCGGATCTTCCGAAAAGAATACGCGGTCAGAGGAACAGGTTGAAGAAACCGCTGCGGCTCAGCCTGAGACGCAGCTTCGACAGGGCCACGCCGATGTGCTTCTCCACGGCCTTGACACTGATGTTGAGCCGCTCGGCGATCTCGCGGTTCTTCAATCCGGTCACCCTGCTCAGCAGAAAGACGCGCCGGCACTGTTCGGAGAGCTGCGACACGCCGTCGTCGATCTCATGCCGAAGCCACGAAAGATCGAACTCCTCTTCGCAGCGGTCGGCAACCAGGCAGCGGACATATCCATCGAGCGTATCGAGCCCGCAGGTGCCTTCGCCACGCGATTTGCGGCTGCGGAGGCAATCGATGCTCCGGTTCCGCACGGCCGTCGTCAGGTAGGGCAGCACCGGACGCGAGAAGTCGATCTCCGTGCGCCGCTTCCACAACATCAGAAAAACGTCCTGCACGATATCCTCGGAGAGGTTGCGGTCGTGAACCAAACGGAAAGCCCGGATGCACAACGTCTCGTAATGCACCAAAAAGAATTGCCGGAACTCGGCCGAATGAGCGTCCAGTTTCTCCATCTTCTCAAATCCGGGCGATACGGACGACCGCAGTCTTCCGAATCCATTTTCAAATATACAAAAACTCGTTCACATCCGGAAGTTTTTCGGGAAAATAATGCAAAGCGTCCGAAACCGAACGGGATGTCGTTTCGCACCGCACTCTTCCGTCGGAGGCTTTTGGCCGCCGGGGTCCCGGAAAACAAACCGTTGCCTGTCCGTTGTTTTTTCGGGATCGAAACAAAAGTTCGGGAATCGCTTCCGCATTTCGTTTCAGATTTACAAACGCCCCCATTTATTTATTGGAATACAGCAAATTATCCCGAACAACAGAAATGACAGCAATCATAGCGATCGTCGACGATATCGCAACAGCACATGATCATGCGGTCAAACAATCGATAGCCGGCAGACGACAGGTATGCGGGTCGTCCCGTGCGGCAAGCCAACCGCAACAAGCCGTGACTCCGGCAATCGTGATGTTCGCCGCCGGATAGTTCCCCGTCTCCGCATCGTAGACGAAATCCTCTTCGAATGCGGCGTCCGGCATTGGTAGCGGGGCGTAGCCGGTGCAGGCATTCGGGGCGGACACGCCGCACAGCGCCATCAAGGCATCGTATGGAAGGCCGGCAGACGCCGCAGCGGTGCAGGCAGGGCGGAGCATACAGCAGTCCTCATCGGGAACGGAGCCGGATTCGTCGGAGGTGTCGAAAACCAAAACGGAGTACGATAAAACTCGATACGTCCAATCTCCATATATGTCGCAGTCATTCTGAATACAAAATCGGGAAGTCCGGCCGGAGCCGGTGCTTCCCGAAAAACAAGAACGCGGGTTCCGCAGGACGATATCAATCGGTTCCGAGCATACGGGCGATCGGGGCGCTCATGGGCGAAGCGTACTGCTCGGCATAGAAGCGCCGCAACTCCTTTCGCATTCGTTCGATCCGATGTTCGTATTTCGGATCGCCGACGGCGTTTTTCGTTTCGAGGGGGTCTTCTTCGTAATCGTAGAATTCGCATCCCACGATCTGTCGTTCATCAAAAGGCAGGCAGGTTTTGAACCCCCGCACCCATTCCACATAGCGGTAGCGGCTGTCGCGGATCGAGTAACCCTGTATTTCCCGACGATTCGCCTGCATGAAGGCGTATTTTTTAATTCGCTTGCGGGGATTTTTCAGCACGGGCACCAAACTCGTGCCGTCGATCCAGGAGGGCGGTTCGATACCGGCCAGCTCGCAGACGGTCGGATAGATATCCACGAACTCGGTCATCGTGCGGCATTGCTGCCCCCGGGTCATGCCGGGGACGGACATCATCATCAGCGTGCGTGTCGGAGCCTCGAAATTCGTCAGTTTGCTCCACAGGCCATGATCGCCCAAATGATAGCCATGATCGCCCCACACCACGACGATCGTATTGTCGTCCAACCCGACTTTCCGCAACGCATCGAGAACCCGACCGATCTGCGCGTCCGTATAGGAGGTGCAGGCGTAATAACCGTGTACGAGGCGGCGCTGAATTTCCGCATCGAGTTCCTGCCCGGGCATATAACTATGGAACGAGGGTACATCGGTATAAGCCTTCACCTCATTCGAATTGTGATAGGCGCACGGTACGGGATCGGAACTCATCGATTGGAATTCGGCCAGCGGCATCTTGTCCCGATCATAAAGATCCCAGTACTTTTCGGGCACTACGAACGGCAGATGGGGACGGATGAAACCGACGGCCAGGAAGAACGGTTTGTCGCTTCTGCTCAAAGAGTCGATCCATGCGACGGCTTCATCGGCGACACGTCCGTCGAAATAGGCATTGTCCGGAACATCGACGCATTCGGTCACAGGTTTGCCCTCCGGCAGCATGTAGACCGGCGCCTGGGGCTTTATATAAGGTTTCGTCCACGAAACCGGATCGTTGTTGTAGGTTTCGTCCGAGAGCGGATGATACACCTTGCCGATGCCGACCGTCTCGTAGCCGTGCGCAGCGAAGAGCTGCGGGAGGGAGACGATTTCCGGATTATTGCGCCGGAAAATGCTGTCGAGCGTCCATACTCCCGTATGATCGGGCCGCAGTCCGGTGAGAACGCTGGCGCGTGTCGGGCCGCTTAACGGAAACTGGCAGTAATTGTTCATGAAAGTCACCCCCGACGCCGCGATACGGTCGAATGCCGGCGTTCGGGCGATCGGGTCTCCGTAAGGGCCGATATTGGGTTTAAGGTCGTCGACCACTAAAAAAAGGATATTCGGAGGGGTCGGAACCTCCCCCTTTTCCGAGGCGGGAGCCTGCTGGGCCGTTACGGAACCGGCCATCGAGAGCGATCCGACGCCCAAAAGCATTTTTTTCAGGTCTGTCATTGCTTTTTCAAATTTTAATCTCTATTTTTGTTTCGTTCGAAAGGGTCTGAATTTTATTCCGTAACTTTAATTCTTCACTACCATGAAAACCATTGCAGCGATGCTGACTCTCGGAGTCGCGTGCTGGGCTTTCGGTACACAGGCCCAGACTTTCGATACCCGGTTGCTTTCACAGTACGATGCGTCTGTTTTGCGGGAACTCTATCCCGTATGCCGCCACACCACCGTCTCCGCGGAACAGCAGGTGCGGCTGGCCGAGCGCATCCGGCAGGAAAATCTCCGTTTCGCGGAATTGATCCGTTGCGACGGCGGAGTGCTCGCCCCCGCCAGCGAGACGGAATTCGAACGGATGCGCGATAACGCCCTGCGCGAGATTCTCACCAAAGAGCAACTGCTCCAATACTATCGTTACGAAGCGCTTCCGGCAGCCTACGCCCGCGGGCGCGAAGCCAAGAAGATCGTTTCGAAGCAGCTCCAACTCACCTATATGGAGCTGAAATATGTCAATAACGCCTTCTTCGTCATCGAGCAGGAGACGCAGGCGGCCAAAAAGTTCTGGCGCGGCAATCCCGCCGAAGCGCGGGACAGAATCCGCAGCGTCTACGAACGCGAAATCGCGCAGCTCGAGGCCAAGAGCGGAATCCGGATCGACAAACAAATGCGTGCGGTGCGGGTCGTGGAATTGACCGACTACGCTCCGCTGATGCCTGCCGGAAAGTAATCGTCCGCGATCTCCGGCCTCACGGGACCGTCCTTCGGGACGGTCTTTTTTCTTGTCAAAGATCGACCTGCTGCGTCCGGGTCTCCCCGAAGCGCGATACCACACGGATCGTAACCCGTTCCGAGCGGGGAGTGCAGCGGAACAGATGATCCGTCACTCTGGCCTTGATCCAGGGACGGGCGGCAATCCGCGGACTCCCTGCCGTACCGAAATATTCGCATGCTACGGGATCGAGCGCACGGGGATCGTCGTACCCGCAGCGTTTCATCGGGCGGAACGTGCGGCCCCCGTCCTCGGAATACTCTACGCGCCACTGCGGGTCCCAGTCCCAAACATTGACGAACAGCTCCGATGCGGGGCGCGAAGCCCCGCATCGCGACGTATCGGGCGGATAAACGCTGAAAAGACGTTCGGGTGCGGCTGCGGCGACGTAGCGCCAGCGGAACCGGCGTCCCCGCACCTCGAAGAGTTTGTATCCGAGCGGAGTGCCGTCCAGACAGACCGGCCCCTCCCAGAAACCGCCGCAGGCGGCTCCTACGGTGTGCTCGGTCACTCGACGCGAAGGAGTCGCCACGCTGTTGCAGTGCGTATGTCCGGAGATGATCTGCACGCGGGCATATCCGTCCAACAGCGCCAGCAGGGCGGAACTGTCGCCGTAATGCTCCGGATCGGGGAATTGCCGGCTTTGCAGGGGAGCGTGTACCAGGACGACAACGGCGCGTTTTTTCGGGACGTAGGAGAGGTCGCGCTCGACCCATGCGAGCTGCTCCTCACCGAAACCGATGTCGTAAGCATCGCGTTTTCCGCCCCGAAAACGAATGTTATCCAGTACGATGTAATGTACGCGCCCTCGGTTGAACGAATAATACGTCGGCCCGTAATGCTCCCGGAATCGACGTGTGGCGGGCTCCTCGTTGGCAGGGGTTTCGCTGTCGCGGATCGGGCCGTGGTCATGGTTGCCGATGGCGTAGAAGACCGGCCGGCCGAGTGCCGCAAAACTCTTCTTGCTCGGCAGGTGCATCTTCGGACGGTTGAAAACGATATCGCCGGCGACAAGCACCGGAATTTCGGACGACGCCGGAAGTCGCGCCACGGTCCGTTTCAACGCGGCGAGCAGCGAATCGAGCCGCGACAGTTCCCGACGGTTGCGCACCTGCGGGTCTCCCATCGCGACGAAACGGTGCCGGCGCCCTTTATCCGGCTCGCGGAGCAGCGTAAAATCGATCCCCTCACGCACGGCAAGCGTGTCCACCCGAATCCAAAACATCGGAACGCTCTCCGCGACCGGAACCGTGTAGCCTGCCGGAACGGAGATATATACATGCATGGCATTCTCTCCGCATACGAGTCGATAGGCTCCGTGCGAATCGGTTTGCGTGAACCTTTCCCCGTCGGTGACGACCACGCCCGGGACGCCGCGCCCGCCGCAGAGGACACGTCCGCATACCGGTTCCTTGGCCATCGCATGCTCCGCAAACAAAAGCAATACGAACGACATCGGACCAGCCAGACACGTAAAGAGAGAATTCATAAATAACAATAGTTTAGTGTTGTGTGGTGCAAATATAATCGGATATTTTTCAAAAAGCAAGTTTTCCGATACCGAAATCGGTAAAAAAAGCCGGAGTCCGTCTGACGGACTCCGGCTACTGAACCGGATACGGAACGATCTGCGCAATATCTATTCTGCAACCGTATCGTTCTATCGCGGGCTGTTGCAGTCTATCAGAACGTGCTGCGCCGCGTCATTCTAAAATCGCATTTCACCTTGCGAAGTTGTTTGTCGAGAATCATTCGCGCCGCTACACTTCCCATTTGCCGGAAATCGGTGGAAATGGTAGTCAGTCCGTTCAATACGATCTCGTTGATCGGCGATTCGTTGTAGGAGATGAAACCGATATCGCGTCCGGCTTTGAGTTTCTTCTCCTTCGCGGCACGCGCCAGATCAATGAGCTCCGTATCGAGCTGTCCGTTGAGGATGAGGTAGACTTCCTGGGGACGGACGATATCGGGGGTTACGGCCTGATAGAACTCGCACGGAATGCCATGATCGGAGCAAAACCGTTCCGCCCCCTCGCGAATGAACGTATAATAGAGACTCGACGCTTCGGTGATGATATTGAGCCTGTTCTGTTTCCGGAGTTTTTTCAGCGCCTGCATCAGCCCTTCGTAGACGTCATTGGTAAAGTCCTGATATACGACACCGTAGTTGCCGGGAAGTGAATCGAGGCACCGGTCGAGCAGGATGAGCTTGCGGTTCGGAATCCGCATCAGCGCCTTGACCGCACGCCGCTGCGTGGATTCGTCGAGCGGAAAGTGCGGGGTGACGACATAATAATCGAACTGGTCGAGGTTTTCGTCGATATAGTATTCGAGCAGGTCGATCTGCTGGTTGTGCAAACGGATAGTGATCTCCCCCCGTGTTCCGATCGTCGAGGAGAACGAGCTGAACAGTACCTGCTTGTAGGTGCTCAATTTGTCGAACAACACCAGTATCTTGGGATTTTGCCCGCTGTTTTCGGATGAAACGTAAAAGCCCTTTCCCTGCGTGGCACTGATAACTCCCCTGTCGCGCATGAGCGAATAGGCTTTCTTGACCGTTTCCTTCGATATCCCCAGTTGAAGCGAAAGTTCGTTCATCGACGGCAGCAGGTCTCCGTATCTGTACTCGCCGTTGTGGATAGCCGTTTCGACACTGTTGATGAGCTGTTTGTAGACGGGTGTCTGCGATTTCAAGTCTATTTTTATGGTATATGCCATATCCGGATTATAAAAAATAACTGTTTTTTTTGTTTTTCACGACAAATGGAGTATATTTGCACCACACTACAACACACATAAATCAAAACTGATGACGCCTATGTTGGGTTGAGTGTGCTATACTTTGGTACAAAAGTAATAAAAATAACCTGAATTGTAACTCAAAAACTACGACAAATGAGCAAACTTATCAGCATGACCGCAGCAATGACCTGTCTGGCGATCACCGCATCTGCCGGAAACGACACTCCGCATTGGTCCCTCACGTGGAAAAAAATGCAGACGACCGGCCCCGAACTGGAACTGGTCGGGGCGTTGCCGACACGCACGACGCACGAATTGGGGGCTTCCGACTGGTCGGTCGGTTGCGAGACGCTCGACCGGGACTACGCCGATTTCGACAGCTACAAACCTTATCTGAGCGAATTGGGAGTAACTTCGGCACGTATTCAGAGCGGCTGGGCCCGCTGCGAAAAGCAGAAAGGGCGCTACGACTTCGCGTGGATCGACCATATCGTCGACGGAATGCTGGAAGAGGGGGTGCAGCCCTGGATCAACCTCGGATACGGCAATCCCCTGTACGGCGCTGAAAAAGGTCTCGGGTCGAAAATTTTTACCGACGAACCGACCATGAAAGCCTGGCTGAAATTCGTCGAGACGATCGTCGCCCGTTACCGGAACAAAGTGCACGAATGGGAAATCTGGAACGAGCCCAATCTCGGCGAGAACCGCACGAACTACGATGCCTATGCCTCGCTGTTGTCGCATACCGTTGAAACGATCCGCCGAGTGCAGCCCGACGCCGTCATTATCGGCATGGGGCTTTCCCGTATGCCGTTAGGCTATACCGAACACGTGCTCGACCTGCTTCGCGAGCGAGGGCAGCTCGGCATGATCGATTATGTGAGTTTCCATCCTTACCACGAAAATCCCGACGACGCTACTCCCGGCATCGAAGCATTGGCCCGATTGGTGAAATCCTACGATCCCGACATCCGGCTCTTCCAGGGAGAATCGGGATGTCCCGCGACGCTCGAATGGGCACATGCCCTGCGTTACTACGAATGGAACGAATACAGCCAGGCCAAATGGGTCGCACGCCGCATGGCCAACGACTGGATGATGGGCATCCGCTCGTCGATCTTCACCTTCGTCGACCTGCAATATCCCAACATGCAGCAGTCGTTCGGGCTGTTGCGGACAAATCTTTTCAAGGAGGTGGTTTACAAACGGCCGTCGTTCCATACCGTGCAGCATATGGTCAATCTCTTCCGCCCCGAACTCCGTTCCGCAGGGCACCTGAACCACGAGAGCAACACGCCGCGACGACTCACGGTCGCAGGCATCGAACGCCAGAAGGACGGAACGCTCGTCGGCGCCGTCGTCTGGCAGAACGACCGCATTCCTTCGGACAACCTGGCTTTCGAGCCGATCGAACTTTGGATCGAAGGACTCTCGCTGAAAGATCCCGTACTAATCGAGATGATCACGGGCCGGATCTACGCTCTGCCGAAATATCACGGGCATTCCAGCGACGGACGCATGAAATTCACGGGACTTCCCGTATGGGATTCTCCCGTAGTGATTCTCGAACGGAGCGCCCTGCCCGAAGGGACGCAAACACGCGAACGCCAGATTTCCGGATCGACCCGGGACATGCATTTCTGACGACTATTTCCCGAACCAAGACAAAAGCGTTTCAAGTTTATGACAGGATACGACAAAGTCCGTAAAGGATACAAATGGGAGGTGCTGGCCCTGCTGTGGGTCGCCTACCTGCTCAATCAGGCGGACAGACAAGTATTCAACGTGGTGCTTCCGCTCATCCGCGAGGACTTGGGGCTGAGCGATGTGGCCGTCGGTACGATCGCCACGGTTTTCAACCTGTTCTATGCCGTGCTGGTCCCGATCGGAGGATTTATCGGCGACCGTTTCAGCCGCAAGTGGATCGTGACGGCGAGCGTCCTCTTCTGGAGCGTCGCCACCATGTTCACGGGACTCTGCAACGGATTCCTGATGCTGGTCGTGATGCGCAGCATCGCAACGGGCGGCGGCGAAGCCTTCTTCGGGCCTGCGAACTACTCGCTCATCGCCGATTACCACGACCGGACGCGAGCCTTCGCCATGTCGATCCACCAGACGGCTTATTATGTCGGGATCATCCTCAGCGGGTATGCCGCCGGCGTCGTCGGCGAACTCTGGGGCTGGCGCAACGCCTTCTACATCTTCGGCGCCATCGGGGTTCTCCACGGCATAATCATGGCCGGACACTTGCGCGACCGCAAACATCCTGCGACCGAGCCGACAGAAAGAGGGGGGGGGGAACGAGCAGAAACCCCGTTTCGCCGAAGGATTCCGCATCGTTTTCACGACTCCGACGGCACTCATTCTGACGCTCAGTTTCTCCGGACTGATCTTCGTGCTGACGGGGTATCTGACCTGGATGCCCACCTATCTCTACGAACGTTTCGACATGGATCTGGCCGCTGCCGGTTTCCACTCGATGTTCTACACGCATCTGTTCGCCTTCGTCGGAATCCTGATCGCCGGACGCATCTCCGACCGGATCGCCGCGAAACACCCTGCGAGCCGAATGGCCATGCAGGGCATCGGCCTGCTGGCCGCCGTGCCGTTCATCGTGATGATGGGACACTCTTCGACGCTGTGGATCATCTATCTCGGCTTCGCAGGATTCGGCTTCGCCCGGGCATTCTTCGACGCCAACACCTACACGGTTCTTTACGACGTCGTTCCCGAACGCTACCACTCCTCGGCGTCCGGCGTAATGATCATGACCGGATTCGCCATAGGAGCGCTGGCACCCGTCATACTGGGTGCCGTGAAAGAGGCGGCCGGACTCTCTTCCGGCATTACGATGCTGGCCGGCGTATGGCTCGTATGCGGCGTGCTGATGCTTGCGGGCAGCAAACGGTTCTACATGAAAAACTATAATCGCATAAACAATGTATAGCAAACAGAAAAACAGAAAGGCGAAAGCAGGGCTGCTCCTGATCGCATCGCCCCGATTCAAGAATCTGGGGGAAGGGCTGCCGCACGGCACCTACGGAGAACGCAAAGCCATGCAGGTCGAGGAAATTCTCGGGACACTCGACTTTCTCGACGTCATCTTCCCGGGGATCGTCTACGAACGGGAGGATGCAGTCCGTGCCATGGAACGATTCTATCTGGAAAAGGCGGACTTCATCATCGCCGAGTTCCTCTCCTGGTCGGAAGATTTCGCATGGATACGTTTCCTGCGCGACATGCCCGAGGTGCCGATGATCTTCGTCAACGTAACCAAGGAGCGAATGGCCTTCCGCGACACGCTCGACGAGGACGACTTCATCGAGTATCTCTGCTCCGGAACGCTCGTCGGATCGCTCGAAGGGTCGGGATCGCTTCCTCGTGTCGGCAGAAAACACGTCCGCATCGTCATGGGATCGCGGGAGGAGGTGACCGGACGCATCCGGACATTCGCCTCCGCCGCCCGCGTACGCAGCCTGCTGCGGCAATCGAATCTCGGACTGCTGGCCAATTACAACGAGGCGATGTGGTCCACCTATTTCGATCCCTACGCGCTCTTCACGAAAATCGGTCCGGAGATCCATTTCCTCCCCTATTCGACCTACGGCGAGGTCATCGACGGCGTGAACGACACCGTACTGAACGCATATTGCGACGAGTTGACGGCCCGATACCGGATGATGGACGATGTCGATCCCGAAAAATTCCGGGCTTCGGTTCGCGCCTCGATCGGACTGGCGGAGATGGCTCGCATGTCCGATTCCGACATTTTGGTCTTCAATGACATCGACCAGGCGATGTTCCGGCTGGTGGGACTGCGCGCCGGTTTTTATCACCCTTGGTTCAACGAGAACATCTCGGTACTCGTCCCCGAAGCCGACACAGGAGCCGGACTGATCTGCTATATCCTGAAACTGCTCTCGGGACGTCATGTAAACTTTCTCGAACCTTTCCACATCGAATCCGAATTCGGAACCTTCGCCGGTGGTCACGCCGGCCCCAACGACCACAACGACTCCTCATGGCAGGGGAATGTGGTCATCGCACGCGACGTGCGCTTCGCCAAAACCGACTACCGCTACGCCGGAGCTCCGTTCGCATGGTATCGTATCTCTCCGGGGCGGAAAACACTCGCCCAGCTCGCCGAAGAGAACGGACGCTACAAACTCATTTGCGGAATGGCCGAGTCGCTTCCGGGCGACCATATTCTGACTACCTATTCGCACAGCATTTTCCGGCCCGATGTTCCCGTCGGACGCTTCTTCGAACAGATTCTTCGCGTGGGCAGCACACAGCACTTCGGGGTCGTCGACGGAGACTACCGCCGAGAGTTGAAGGAGGTCGCCGCCCTGATGGACTTCGACTACTGCCCTATCGAATAAAAACATTCATCCCATAAAATTTACATACCATGAGTTTCATGTACAATCCGTACCCTTACGACGATCCGCGTGCGATCAATAAGCCGGTACTCGCCCCCCAGACCATCGAATCCGTCACAGCCGGAACTCCGCAGGCGGCAGCCAGACTCGCCCGGGAATTCGCAGAGACATTGAAAGCGACGCCCCAACGCAACCTGATCGTCGCATTCGACGGATACACCACGGCCGACTGGACCCGAACGATCAACCTGCTCTCGCAGCAACTCGGACTCCTCGGCATCGGATTCGAAGCGATGGATTTCGCACGGGTCTACAAAACCGAGGAACAGATCCACGAAATGGTCGACCCCTATCTGGAATGGGATCGCACGAAAGACCCGACGCTACTCTACGGCCGGATCTTCCGAGGCGGATACGAAGCGATGTTCGACCCTGCGAAAATCGAAGGGTTCGCACGACGGCTGTCCGAATTACAGGCATCCGCGGACCACGGCAAGGTGATCGCCGTCTACGGATACGGATGTCTCGTCGAAAGGCTGCGGCCGCTCTACGACAGAAAATGTTACTTCGATGTCACTCCCAAAGAATCGATCCTGCGTATCCGCCGCGGCGAATACGCCAACCTGGGCGACCGTACGGCCCGGCCTGCCAACCTCGTTATCCGGCGTTGTTACTACGTGGATTTCGAAATGGCCGTACACCTGCGCGGCGAACTCTTGCAGCAGAGCGTACTCGACTACTATGTCGCTTCCGACCATCACGACCGGATACATCTGCTGCCGCGGAATGCCATGGAACAGATGCTCGGCGCCCTGGCCGCCTATCCGTTCCGCTGCAAGCCCGTCTATTTGGAAGGGGTCTGGGGCGGCACCTATGTCAAGAAACTCCGCAACCTGCCCGACGCCATGCGCAACTGCGCGTGGGTCTTCGACCTGATCCCGATGGAGGTCAGCATCGTCGTCGAGGCCGGTGCCGAGCGGGTCGAGTTCCCGTTCTTTACTTTCGTACAGCGCGAAGGCGAGGCCATCATGGGCGATGCCTGCGTAAAGAAATTCCACGGTTATTTTCCGATCCGCTTCAACTACGACGACTCCTACCACAGCAACGGCAACATGTCGATCCAGGTACATTCGGGAACCCGTTACAACCAAGAAAATTACGACGAGCTGGGACGTCAGGACGAAAGCTATTACGTGGTCGTGGCCGGACACAACGCCCGCACGTTCGTCGGATTCCGCGACGACGCCGACACCGAGCAGTTCATCCGGGACATCAAACGCGCCGACACGGAGTACAAGCCCGTCGATTATCTGAAATACGTCAACTACGAGGTTTCGAAACCCGGATTGCAGGTCATGCTTCCGGCCGGAACCATCCACTCTTCCGGCCGCAACCAGGTGGTGCTGGAAATCGGCAGCCTGACGATCGGTTCCTACACCTACAAACTCTACGATTACTTGCGCGCCGACCTCGACGGCAAGCCCCGGCCGATCCACACCTGGCACGGCGAACGCAACCTTGCATTCGAACGCAAGGCGTCGTGGGTACATGACCATATCGTACAACAGCCTCGCATCGTCCGCCAAGGCGAAACATGGGCGGAATATATCGTCGGAGAGAGCGACATGCTCTACTTCTCGCTGCGACGCCTCGAATTCGAGACAAGCGTCGAGGACAACACGAACGGCAGGTTCCACGTGTTGACGCTCGTCGACGGCGAACGCATCCGAATCCGCTCGATCGAACATCCCGAACGCTATTTCGACGCCGAATTCATGGACATGGTGGTCGTCCCCGCGGACATGGGGTGCTACGTCATCGAGAATCTCCGCACGGAGCCGATCTGCGTGCACAAAACCATGCTCAAAGATGGATTCGACGCCGAATAACGGGAAATTGCTTTTCGATGTCGGAGGGACGTTTCTCAAAGCCGTCATCGCCGACGGAAACGGACGGTTCGTTCCGGACACGGAATACTCCGTACCGATGCCGTCGGACGGTCCGCGCGAAGAGATCGAACAAGCCCTGATCGCCGCCGTGGAGCGAAGCATGCGCTCCGCGGCGGACCGAGGCCTGCGGATCGGATGCACGGGAATCGCCTTCCCCGGCCCGTTCGACTTCGGACTCGGCATTCCGCTGATGACGCACAAATTCCGGAACATATACGGCATATCGCTGCTCGACCTGCTCCGCACACGTACGGATGTGGGACCGACGATGCCCGTTCTGTTCATGCACGACGTGAACGCCGCGATGCTGGGCGAAATGCGCTGCGGAAACGCCCGGGGCTTCGCCAACGCAGCGCTCATCGCCCTCGGAACGGGACTCGGGTTCGCCTGCTGTCTCGACGGCAAGGTGCAATACGCTCCGACCGGTTCCCCTCGGATCACCGTCTACAAGAAACCGTTCCGCGACGGAATCCTCGAAGATTATGTCGCCAAACGCGGATTCCTACGACTCTACGGCGAGATAACGGGACAGGATACCGGGCCGTCGCTTACGGTGGCCGACTTGGGCCGCATGGCCGGAGAGGGGAATCCGGCCGCCAGGGAGACCTTTGCGACCATAGGCCGTATGCTGGGCGAGGCTCTCCGCGAACTGATCCGCAAAGAACGGATCGAGTGTCTGTTGCTGGGCGGTCAAATTTCCCGTTCGTACGCTTATCTCGAACCTGGCTTGCGCAAAGGCTTGTATGGAACGGCGTGCCTGCGGAGCATTGCTCCGGCGGCACACATCGGACATGCGGCTTTCTACGGACTTCTCGCACGACTCGACGGCCTGCGGCCGAAGACGTGATGCGTCGGGGGGGGGGCGATCGCGGATCGTCTTTTCCTCCGATTCGACATATTACCTATCATACCCGTACGACCGACTGCGGCATCGGGAAAAACCAACCTACAAAACCAATGAAAAACAACTCTTTCACCTCGATAATCCATCGTTTGTTCGCTGTATCGGCGGCATTGATCCTGCTAATGGCCCAGAGCACCGGCTGCTCGAAGGAGGATCCCGAAGAGCACGGCATCCTCGATATCTCGGATGTCGTGCTGCTCGATCAGATCTACACATCGATCGGCAGCGAAGTCTCCATCTCCGGCAGAGGATTCGAATCCGGCGACGTCGTGGTACTGCGCCCCGTCCTCACAGGTTCGGCGGAATATACCGCTCCGGCCGTGCTCGTCACCTCGACGGAGATCGTTTTCGTCGTTCCCGACGATCTGACCAGCGGCGAATACAAAGTCTATGTGTCGCGCAACGGCCAGAACCTGCTGCTCGGACGCACGACCTTCAATCTGCTTTCGGACATTCCGGACAAATCGGGCATGAATATCAAAGGCATCGTCACCTGCAACGGCGAACCGGTGACCGGAGTGGTCGTATCGGACGGTTCGGAGGTGACAAGAACGGATGCCGAAGGGATCTATTACCTCGCATCGGACAAAAAGAACGGATATGTCTTCATCTCGGTGCCGAGCGGTTACGAAGTGGATCATTCGGGTACGACGCCACGCTTCTTCGGCTACCTAAACCAGTCGGCTTCGACGGTCGAGCAACGGGATTTCGCACTTGCGAAATGCGACAACAGTCATCATCGCATAGTCGTCTTCACGGACGTGCACCTGGCCCGGCGCGTTTCGGACCGCAGCCAGTTTCAAAGCGGATTCCTGCGTGAAATGACCGACTATCTGAAAAGCTGCCGCGCAGACAACATTCCGGTATACGGGATCGCCCTGGGCGATCTGGCCTGGGATCAATACTGGTACGAAAACGATTACGACCTGAACGATTATCAAAACGACCTGAAATCGCTCGACTTCCCCGTATTCAGCGCACCGGGCAATCACGACAACGATCCCACGATCGCCAACGACGATTTCGCGGCCGCAGGCCCCTTCCGGCAGATCATCGGGCCAACGGATTTTTCGTTCAACATCGGAAACGTACACTACATTCTGCTGGACAACGTCGTTTATGAAAATCCGAACGGAATCGACGGCACGCATAGTTATTCGGTCCGTCTAACGGATGAAAAACTCGAATGGCTGAGGAAAGACCTCGCGACAGTGGACAAGCAGACTCCGGTCTTCGTCGGGATGCACGTCCCGCTGCACAAGACTCCTACCCTCGACGACACCGGCCGCACGACTACAAGCTATAATATGGAGGATGCCGAACGTTTCGTGGAGTGTCTGGAAGGCTACGACGTGAACATTCTCACGGGACACACCCACTACAATTTCAACATCACGAAATCGGAACGCCTGCGCGAACACAATATCGCCGCCGTATGCGCTACATGGTGGTGGACGGGGCACACCGATTACGCCGGCAATCATATCTGCCGCGACGGGTCGCCCGGAGGATACAAGATCTTCGAAGCGACCGGCAGCGACGTACGCTGGTACTACAAAAGCATCGGCAAGGACGCCGGATACCAATTCCGCACCTACGACCTGAACGAGTGTCTGCTCGAGAAATCGGACTTCTGTCCGTCGGCCAGCGACTCCGACTTCGCAAAATACGCTTTCGGGTATGATCGGGCGAACGACAATAACGAAGTGCTCATCAACGTCTTCGACTGGGCGGACGACTGGAAGATCGAAGTGACGGATCTTTCGGACGATTCGTCTCTCGCGGTGCAGCGCGTCCGTACGCACGATCCTTTGCATGTCATCTCCTACAATATGCGGAAACTCGACAAGAAGAGCGCAATGACTTTCCCGACCTCGTATTCGGCCCATATGTTCAAGGTAAAGGCCCGTACGGCCTCTTCGTCGCTGCGCATCGTCGTAACCGACGGTTTCGAAAATCATTACGAACAGATCATGGAGCGCCCGAAAGCTCTCTCCTTCGCCATGGAATGAAATCGTTCCGCCCGTCGCGGCAAACGGGGTTCCCGGAAATCGGGAACTCCCGTTTTTATTTTCCGTGATTGTGTCTATCCGGATGTCGAGTGCGTCATGGCCCGTATGCGAAAAACGACGACGGAGCTGTCAATCTATTATCAGCCCTATATATTCGATCGGAATGAACAGGCATGTGCCGTATTGCGTGCGCATCCGTATAGACGAAGAGGCCCGGAACTGATGTTCCGGGCCTCCTGTTTTCGTCGTTCGGGAACGGATCAATATCCGGTATTGTTTTCGATATTGGGCATGACCTCAGTAGTTTTGTTCGGGATCGGCCACAAGTACATTTTGGGGGCGATGAACTGCCTCTGCGAGAGTTTGTTGGCCTGCGACTCGAAAAATGAGGGCTCCCCTTTGACGGTTCGGCTGAAATCGGGGCATCCGCTTTCGTCGATCTCGGGAACAGCACCGTGGAACCAATATTGCATATAGGCGTCCTGGCGCGCCTTGTTCTTTGCCGGAAGGCCATAATTGGGATAGTTCATTACCTTTTCGGCAATACGCCAGCGATAGAGGTCCAGGTAACGTAGCTGTTCGAAAGCGAGCTCCATACGACGTTCCGTACGAATGATCGTGCGCAGCTTGGTCTGCTCCCGTTCGGCGACGGCCGGATATTGCCCCGTCGCAGAAACTTCGACGCCGTAAGCACGGGCGCGCACACGGTTGATCGCTTCGAGCACCGAATCGTCGATTTCGTTGAGTTCCATTTTGGCCTCCGCATACATCAGCAATACGTCGGCATAACGCAATATCCGTTTGTCGGGTTCCGTCTCATAGGGCGAAAGCCAGCTTTCGTCGATTCCTTTTTTCAGGGCCAACCCGTTGTAGGAGGCGTATTGGTTCGAATTCCCCGATATCAGATACGTGCGCGAGTCGTTGTTAGTCACCATCTTGCCCTCTTTGCTGCTGTATATTTCCGCTACGTCCAGCCGGGGATTGAATTCATATCCCAAATGCTGGGTTCCGAATTCGACGATCGTGTAACTGCACCGCGGATCGCGATTCTTAAAAGGCTCGCTCGGGTCATAAAGCGGCGATTCGTCGATCGGCAGACCGTCCGTGCAGAGAAACGAACACAGAAGATCCCAGGACGGAAGCTCGCCCAATGCGTTGGTGCCCACAGGAGTGCGCGTCAGTTTCACGGTCACGGACTGCCCGTTGAGGTACTGTCTCAACGACCCGTTGGAATAGGCTTTCGAACGCGGGATCACGAAAATGCCTTCGGGCGAATTTTTCGTCGATTGCAGGAAGAGTTCCGGAAAGCTGTCGTGAAGTTTGTACACGTTCAGATCCATGCAATTCTTGGCTGCTTCCGCTGCGATCCCGAAGAGCCGTTCGGCTTCCGAGGGATTTCCCAGTCCATAGGTGTCCCACTTCCGAATGGACGCGAAATGGAGCGCCGTGCGGGCTTTCATGCCGTAGGCGGCTCCTTTCGTGGCCCGCTGCACCTCCGAAGCGGAGTACTCCCTGGGCAGCATTTCCACGACGTCATCGAACTCTTCGAGCACGTCCTCCAGCACCGACCAACGGTCGGTACGTTCGAGCAGATAGGCCGCATTTCTCCCCTCCTCGGATTCGATGTCGATGTTTTCGTCCACGACCACCACGTCGCCGAAGTGCATCAGCAGACGGGCATAGAAACAGGCCCGGTAGAAACGTGCGTTCCCCAGAATACGATTTCGGAGTTCCGGGTCCATCTGCGCCTCGACCTTGTGCAATTCCGTGATGATCTTGTTGCATCGGTTGATCGCCGTATATGTGTTGTCCCACATGGCCGTCGCCACGGGATTGGTGCTGTTGAGCGATCCGTTGGTAAAGCTCAGCAGCTTGTCGCGGTTGGTGAAGTCGTCGGTGATGGCATCCAATGCACATTGGTTGGAGCCGGTCCACTCCAAACGTTCCTGAGGCCAGAACATATGGAGCAAGAGTACATTGAGGTTCATTTCGAATTGTTCGGGTGTCTGAAACCAGTTTCCTGTCGCGGCCTCATCCTTCGGATTGAGATCCAGATCGCTGCATGCCAGGAGAGCCGCGCTGCAAATCGCAGCTATCATATACCTTAAACGTCTCATATTTTAGGGAATTTATGTAGATTTAAAATGTAATCTGCGCGGAAAACAACACCGATTTAGTGATCGGATAGGCCGAAACGCCTCCCTCGGGGTCCCATCCTTTCGGAAAATCGCTGCACGTGAAAAAGTCGGTGAGCGTTACCGAAAAACGAAGGTTGCGAACCCAGACCTTATTCATCCACCGTTCCGGCAGAGAGTAGCCGAGCGTAAGGTTCTTCACCCGAAAATAGGAACCGTCGAACATCCAGAAGTCGGAAATGGCATAATTGTTTCCCTCGCTCTGATACGAATAACGCGGGTAGCGGGCATGACGGTTTTCCTCGATCGTATTTTTCCTGCTCCACGAATTCGCGCCGGCGATCAGCGTCGGGACATTGTACCATTGGGCCCGCAGCGGTTGTACCATGCTTTCCGAAAGGTAGGAGTTGCGTTTGCCGACACCCTGGAAATCCATGCTGAAATCCAACCCCTTCCATGCGAGCGAGATGTTGCCTCCGTAATTGAAGTGCGGTAGCGAAGACCCCAATACGACCCTGTCGTAGGCAGCGTTGATCACATTCGGGGAGTCGGCTCCGTCCGCTATATTCTTATAACGTATGTCTCCTACGGTTACCGCGCTGTTGGTTCGGGGCGAGTCGTTTACTTCCGCTTCGGTCTGGTAGATGCCGTCGCTCACATATCCGTACCACGACTGGTACTCGACGCCTTCCCTGATGATCTTTCCGCCCGAGATGATCTCCTTGTTGCCGATATACCCCATTTTCGAAACGTCGTCCGACAAGTTGAAGGATACGGAATACGTCAGGTCTCCGATTCTGTCGCGCCATCCCAGCGTGATTTCCCAGCCGCGGGTATTCATCGTTCCGACGTTGTCGTAGGGATCGCTCAGACCGATGATCGGTGCGATAGGTACGGTCAGCAGCATATCGTCCGTACGTTTGTAGTAATAGTCGGCCGTCAGCGAGAGCCGATTTTTCAGAAATGTCAGGTCGACGCCCACGTCGTAGGTAGTGGTCGTTTCCCAGGTGAGGTCTCTGACGACCGCCGCTGTCTGGGAATAACCCGGGAGCGAGGTTACGGTATTGCCGATATAGCCGACCGAATATGCCGGAGTGAGCGTCGTCTGGTAGGGATAATAGCCGTTGATCCGTTCGTTGCCGAGTTCGCCGTAAGAGACACGGAGTTTGCCGAAATCGAACCAGTCTTTCGTTCCGGACATGAAGTTTTCCGAGGTAAAGACCCATCCGGCGGAAGCAGACAGGAACGTACCCCAGCGGGAATCCGGAGCAAAACGCGAAGAACCGTCCCTGCGGATATTGCCCTGAATGTAATACTTATTGCGATAATTGTACATCACGCGCCCGAAATACGAACGACGGGCCAATTCGAAGACGTTTTCGCTTTTGGCCACTACGTCGGAAGTACCTCCGGCCGAGAGATAGGGGATCAGCGAATGCGGAAATTTACTTTTCGAGGCAAGCAGCCCCTCCTGTTCGTATTTGTAATTTTCGTAACCGATCATGGCGCTGAAATTATGGTCTTCTCCGAACGTCTTTTGATAATTGGCATAAAACTGCGTCGTATGACTAAATGTATCGCTGCGCGTCTCTTTGAGTTCGGTCGTCGTCGCTTCGGTGATGTATTTCGTGCTTACGGTCGAGGAATCGCCGGCGCGGAAATAAGGCACCTGCTTCTGGAAGTCCTTTTCCTTCGTATACGAGAAGTTCGGGGCGAACACTCCCGTGACGGAGAAACCCTTGAAAGGTGTCAGGTCGAGCTGGAACTTTCCCGTCATCTTGTAACCGTGCACGTCGATCGTACCGCCGTCCATCAGGGCTGCATATTTATTGCTGCCCTCTTTCCCTTCCGCATAGCGCCCGTCGCTCAATGTCGCAGCGTAAATGGCCGGAATATAGCGCATCTGGGCCGACGGCGAAGTATGGGGGTTCACCTTGTCCGTTTTGCGTAGGGAAATGTCGGCCGATGCCTTCATCCATTTGAAAAGTTCGAAATCGTTGTTCAACCGCAGCGTATAACGCTTCCAGGAAAGATTTTTCGTAAAAAGACCGTCCACGTCGTCGTACCCGAAATTCAGCGACGTGCTCCGTTTGGCGCTTCCCGAACGGAAGGAAACGTTGTGCGACTGTCGCACGGCGTAATCTTTCAACAGCAACGAAAGCCAATCCGTATTCGGATATTTGTCGGGGTCCTCACGGTTGAGATTCCAATAGTTGTCCACTACGTCCTTCGTATAGGTCTGATACCATCCACCCCCGGGGAAATCGTTGTAGTTTAATTCGTTGACCGCTTTCATGTAGTCGACGGCATTCATGTAGTCGGGCATCGACGTCGGAAAATCGAGTCCGAGCGTATAGTTGTAGGTAACGCTCGTTCCGCTATTCCCCCCGCGTTTGGTTGTTACCAGAATGACGCCCGCCGCGGCCTGCGACCCGTAGATCGAAGCGGACGCAGCATCTTTCAATACCGTTATGTTGGCTACATCCGTCAGATTGAGATCGGAAAGATTGCCCGGAACCCCGTCGATCAAGACATAGGGATCCGAAGCGCCTTCGGTTATCGAAGTGATGCCGCGGATGCGAATGGTCGCCGATTGGCCGGGTGCAGAATTGGTGCGTGTCACCGTCACGCCGGGCATCGCTCCCTGAAGCGCCATCGAAACGGTCTGCGTCTGTCTGTTGAGGATCGCTCCGCCGTCGATGCTGCTGAGCGATCCGGTCAGGTCTTTCTTCTGGACGGAGCCATAGCCGATAACCACTACCTCGTCGAGCAGGTTATTGTCCTCCTCGAGCACTACCGAAATCGCGGCGTTGCTCTCCGTGAGCGGAATTCTCTTCGTTTTATATCCGATGCAGCTGACCGAAAGCGCGGAACCTTGGGACGGTTTCTGCTTCAAGTCGAGTGTGAAAGTACCCGTCACGTCCGATGTCGTGCCGAACTGGGTTCCTTCGAGAACGATCGTTGCACCTACTACGGGGGCATCGGTCGTCGTCCGGACTGCACCTTGAATCGTGTAAGCAGGCGAGGATTGGGCCGCAGCGAGGAACGGTATCAAACCGACCGTTGCTAAAAGCATATTTATTGGTATTGCTACCAGTAAATTACTTTTTTCGCGAATGTAACATACGATTTTTTTCATGTTGTTAAAATTAATAGTATATTTGCGATACCACACAACACCAAACCTTGCTTGAATAATATAAGTGTTGTTAGGTGTGGTACAAATATAGCTTAATTTTGCGAACTGACAAAAAAGAAGGAAATTTTAACGACTTTTTTAACGTGTTTTTTTGTCTGAAACGACTGTTTTCAGACCTGATTCCGGTTTTAAAACCAACTTAAAATGCAGAACCATGAAAAAGAGCCTTTTTAATTTTGCAGCGACGATGCTCATGTCCGCAGGAGCCGTCGTATTCAATGCCTGCTCCGACGACAATACGGACAGCGACGGAGGAGTCGGAACCTTGGAAGTTACGCCGGCTTCTCTCGAAACGATCGCCGACTACGGCGGTAGTTTCTCGTTCGATGTTCGGAGCAACTCCTATTGGCATGTCTCCGTGGAGGATGCCGACGAACTGCCGTTGGATTGGGCGTCTGCCGATATCGTTTCCGGCATGGGAAATGCGTCGGTCAATCTTTCGATAGAAACCAACGACGGGCAGACGGTTCGGACGGGACGCATCGTTTTCGAACTCGATGATATGAGCAACCGTACGGAAATCCCTTTTTCGCAGCAGGGAAATGACGCGGGCGGAACGGAAACGGTCTATGCCATCACGCCGATTTCCGATTTCTTCCTGTGCGATCCGCAATCTGCCGACGGTGGAGAATATCGAGTTTACACTTGTACGTTTGACGCCGACACGGAAACCGTCACGTTCTCTCAGACCGGCAATACCGTTTGGCGCATAGGAGGAACGGACGACAAGACTTCGCGTGTATTCGGCAAATCGCAAATTTATAACGGCCGTTTTGCCACGACCGGCTGGGGCGGTGAAGATTGGGAGAAATCCGCATTGATCGTCAAGATGAAAGCCACGTCCGATCTGAAAGGACGATTGCGTTTCGGATTCGGATTCGTTTCCGCAGACGCCGTTCCGAAAAACTGGGAATGCACTTGGAGTGCGGACGGAAAGAGCTGGAACAAGGGCATGGAGGTAGCGGCGACGCCGTATACGGATTTTTCCCCGACGTTTGAACTCAAAAGTACGTCGCCCTATAAAATGGCGCGTTTCAGCATTTCCGAAGGACAAACGATAAAAAAAGGCAATTTCCTATATATAAAAATCGCGCCGACGGACAATACGCCTATCAAAGGATCGGAAGTACTGTCGACCGGTACCGTCACGCTGAATCACGGGTTCTATCTGACGACGCACGAAAAGAAGGCTTACAATACCCGTCCCATGCCCGACGACGACAATATCGTTCTGGCGCACGGTTTCGACGAAGCGTTCAATGGCCATGATTACTTCATTCCCGCACGTTATTTCCTTTCGAATTATAACAACCTTTACAATGAGGTTATGCCGGACGGCTGGTCGGCGAGCGATACCGGCGTTCGCGAATGTCCCGGCTACGTCATGTTCGGAGCCAATCAGGACAAAGGAAGCGGGTGGCTTATGACTCCCCCGCTCGCGAAACTCGGCGATACGCCTTCCGAAATCACCGTTACGTTCGATCTGGCTTTCTATGCGTCGGCGGCTTATAAGAATGAGACCAAGTCGATGTCGGTCTCCGTCGAGGGGCCGGGAACGGTCGGAGCACAGCCCGATTACAGCGATCTTCCGAGCATCAATGGGGCGACGATCGCCGAAATGGAGGCTACGGATAAGGCCTATTTCAAGTGGTACGAAGGTTATCAGGTGAAAATATCCGGAGCGACGAAAGATACGCGGATCAAATTCGCAACCGCCAACGGCCGTCATTTCCTGGACAACATTGTCGTGACGAAAGACTGACGGAATTGAGGAACGGGATTCCTGCGAATTCCGGAGATTTCGGTCGAAAACGCAGATAAACAGAATCGGAGGGGTCGGGAACTTTTCGTTCCCGACCTCTGTTCTTTCGCCTCTTTTACCGGTACACGCGAATGATTTTATCCCATCCAGGACGATCCGCTGCCATTCAGCCTTACGGAGGAAACAGTCCCTGTTACCCCAGCCGCGACCGCCGTCGGGATAGATCATGTATGGAAACTTTTACCCGATTTCCTTCAACATATCGAAACGGTTCAGATTTACATAATGTACGGTCATGATCTCAGCCTCCCTTGAAAATATCCGGCGACATTCCCAAAAGCGAAGCGGAACGGAATCGCACCTTCTTACGAATTCAGTTACATCTCTTTCAGGCGCAAGTTCAGTCTTCGCAGCAGAATCTCCCTTTCCGTTCTCCGGTGCCGAACGTCATCGGGAAACAGAGGTCGAATGGATAAACGACTTTCTTATGAACGTCTGAATACTATCCGATCCTATCACAGAAAATCGCGGCAGTCAAATGACTGCCGCGATCGAACGATCGGGAACCGCCGCAACGGTTTCCGGCACACGGACGCCCGCCGATGCGGGCCACCCGCATCTCCCGATTAATACCGTCTGCGGTTGTAACCGCCGCCGTAGCCGCCATTACCGCCGCGATTGCCGCCGCCGTAACCGCCCGACGAACGCTCCGTCTTCGGACGGGCCACGTTCACCGTAAGCACCTTGCCTTCGAACTCGCTGCCGTTGATCCGGTCGATGGCTTTCTGCCCCTCGCCGTCATCGGGCATCTCGACGAACCCGAATCCGCGGGAACGCCCCGTCTCCCGATCGGTAATCACATTTGCCGACGATACTTCGCCGAACTGTGCAAATAAATTCTGTAAGCTTTCGCTGCTTGTACCCCAGCTGAGGTTCGAAACATAAATGTTCATCTGAATCTGTAAATTAAAAATTGTTATTTGTTGCTGATCGCTACGCGCACCGCGTTCATCCCGCGCGTGCCGCGTTCGAGTTCGAATGTCACCCGATTGCCCTCGGCAATCGCTGCGGGAGCCTGCGTGATATGGAAAAAGTACTTTTCGCCGTTGTCCGAGTTCCGGATGAAGCCGTACCCCTTGGCTGCGTCGAAATACTCCACGCGGCCCTCGAAAGGGACGATCTCCTCCGGTTCCGACCTGCGGGGTACCGAGACCTCGATCTGCGATGCGTCGATCTCCTCGCGTTCCCCGACTTCGGGCGGTGTCGTGTGAAGAACGCCGTTTTCATCCACATAAGCTAGCATCTCCTCGAAATTGCGGCTGCCGCTGCTCTGGCGTTCTTCCCTTTTCCGTTGTTTGTCCAGCCGCTTGGTCTGTTTGATCTTTTCTCTTTCTCTCTTTCCCGATGTAATCCGTTTTGCCATTTATCAATTCATTTTTTCTGAGGGTTCCGACACCGTGCGCAATACGCCGCAACAGCGTACACTGCGCCCGCCGCAGGCATATTGCTCCAAACAAAGGAGCCGATAATGACGTCGATTTTGAGAATAGAAAGACCCGCGTATACGACCGGATCGAACTCTTACAAAGAAAGATTCAGAATAAAACTCGATTGTTTCCCGACAAAGATAGGTATTTTATTCCGTATTTCCTATTTTCTTGAAAATCTTATGACATCCGGCCTCTTTTTTCTTTCCGCGGCGACCGGAAAAGGAAGCCGCGGAGACGGCGATTCCGGAAAAAAGCGTATTTTCGCTCCCGAAATCATACACCGCAAAAACATCCGACAACGATGATACGCCAGATCGAATTCACCCTCCGCCCCCGCAGCAGGGGCTTCCACCCGATCACCGACGAGATCGAAGCGAACCTTCCGCCGCTGCCCGCCGCGGGATTGCTGCACCTCTTCATCAAGCACACCTCGGCCGGTCTGACCCTCAACGAGAACGCCGATCCCGACGTGCGCACCGATCTGGAAGCGATCTTCGACCGCCTCGTCCGCGAACGCGAAGCCTACTACATCCACACCTGCGAGGGCGACGACGACATGCCCGCCCATGCGAAATCGACGCTCGTGGGGACGGCTCTCACGCTTCCCGTCAGCCGCGGGCGCATCAACCTGGGCACGTGGCAGGGGATCTACCTGTGCGAATTCCGCAATCGGGCCGCAGGCCGGCGCATCGTCGCCACGGTCGTCGGGTAAGCGTCCGCAGGAACCCGCGGCACCGACCGGCGTCACTCCATCGCCACGACGACCTTTCCGCGAACCCCGCCGCCTTCCAGCCGTTCGTGAGCGCGGGCGATTTCGCCGAACGGGAAGACGCTGTCCACATGCACCCGCAGCCTGCCGCCGGCAAGCAGGTCGGCGATACGGCGCATCCCCTCGCCGCTGGAATGCATCAGGATGTGCCTGTAATTCCCGACGCCGTACGCTACGGCCGCTTCATCGGCCTCCGCCTTCCGATCCGAAGGCAGCAGCACGATCATGCCGTCGGGACGAAGCACGTGCAGCGACCGGACGAAATTCTCGCCGCCGACCGTATCGAGCACGAAATCGATCTCCTTCGCCCGCTCCTCGAACCGCTCCGTGTTAAAGTCGATCACCTCGTCGGCACCGAGATTCCGCACGAAACCGGCATCCCTGCCAGCCGCCGTCGAGATCACGTAACAGCCTAACGTCTTTGCGATCTGCACGGCATGATGCCCCACGCCGCCGGCTCCGCCGTGAATCAGCACGCGGGCCCCCGCCCCGATGCGTCCCGTCTCGACCAATGCCTGCCAGGCCGTCAGCGGCGACTGCGCAGCCGCCGCGGCCTCTTCGTGCGAAACGTTCAGCGGTTTGAGGGCGAGGTGTTCCGCCGGTACCGCAGCGAACTCGGCATAGGCGCAGCCCGGCCCGGGGAAATTGACCGTTCCGAAGACAGGATCGCCGATGCGGAACTCCTCGACGCCCTCCCCCGTTTTCGACACGACACCCGAAAGATCCCATCCGAGGATCATCGGCCTCTGCCGACGCAGGGAATCGGCGATCCCGCCGCCCCGACGCGTCTTGACGTCGATCGGATTCACACCGGCGGCCTTTATCGTGACGAGTACCTCGCCCCTCTTCGGAACGGGGGCGGGAACCGTCGCCACGGCGAAACGCTCCGTTCCGCCGAAACGTTCGAGAATCATCGCTTTCATAACGGTAACTTTATGCTATCCACGGGAAACGCCATCCGGCCCCTCCGCCTCGGGAATGCGGGAGTCGGTAAAGCAGAGGCAGCCGTCGTAAACGGCAAAGGAGTCCGACCGGCAGTTCCCGCCTCGAAGGATTTTTCGTAGCCGGCACACAGAGCCCGCTCAGAGAAACCGTCCCCGAAAATTTCCGTGACGGAACAGGAGACACCGTCGTGCCGACGCGGAAACCAGACGCACATCCTGCCTCTCTCGCAGATCGCAATTCCGGTGGGTTGCACTCCTCGGAACGAGGCTACGGGAAAAATGCCGACGCGGTCGGTCTCCGTCGTTTTCATAGCGGTCAATCGTTTTTGTCCCGCTACGGCAAAGATAGTGCCCCGCTGCGTGCTTCTCTCGGCAGGCATCGCCGTTCGGTCCCTATTTCGCCCGCCCGAACCGCCGCACGGCATCCGAACGCCGCACCGAGGCATCGATTTTGCATATCGAATCGAAAAGCATACGAATTCGGCCCCGTCGACCGTTTATCCGATACGAATCAAAACAGAAAGACTATGGCAACGACAAAATTCAAGGACATGCCGGTACATCTCTCCGGTGACTTCATCGCAACGGGCGCTGCGGCCCCCGACTTCGAGCTGGTCAAAACCGACCTCGGAACGCTCTCCCTGAGCAGCTTGAAGGGCAAGCGCGTCATTCTGAACATCTTCCCCAGTCTCGACACGGGGGTCTGCGCCATGTCGGTGCGCAAATTCAACCAGCTGGCAGCATCGCTGCCCGACACGGTGGTGCTGGCCATATCGAAGGATCTTCCTTTCGCCCACGCGCGTTTCTGCACCGTAGAGGGGATCGAAAACCTCGTTCCGCTCTCGGATTTCCGCCATTCGGATTTCGATGAAAACTACGGCGTGCTGATGGCCGACGGCCCGCTGCAAGGATTGCTCGCCCGCTCGGTCGTGGTCATCGACCGGGAAGGCAAGGTCGTCTATACGGAACTCGTTCCCGAAATCACGCAGGAACCCGACTACGACCGCGCCGTCGAAGCGGCAAAGAGGGCCTGAGTCCGTCCGAAAAACACGGCGGCCGGCATCCTTTCTCGGATGCCGGCCGCCGTGTCGAATCTACTCCTCCATCGGACGGAACTTCTCTTTCGGCGCCCCGCAACGGGGACAGTGCCAGTCGGCAGGCAGCTCCTCGAAGGGCGTACCCGGGACGATTCCGTGCTTCGGATCGCCTGCGGCCGGATCGTAAATCCACCCGCAAACGCTGCATTTATACTTTTTCATGGCTTCGTCGTCTGAACCGTTACAGCCTGTCGGCCACCTTCTGCCAGTCGACCAGATCCCACCAGTTCTTCACGAACTCGGCGCGCCGGTTACGGTAATCGATATAATAGGCGTGTTCCCAAACGTCGACCGTCAGCAACGGTTTCAGTCCCCGCGTCATCGGGTTGCCGGCGTTGGATTCCGCCACGATCACCAGCTTGCCGTCGGGCTGCTGTGCGAGCCATGTCCAGCCCGAACCGAACAACCCTACGGCCGCCTTCGTGAAGGCCTCCCGAAAGGCTTCGACCGAGCCGAAGTCGCGCGCCAGCGCCGCCGCCAGTTTTTCGGGCATCGGCTGCTGGTCGGGCGTCAGCGTGAGGAAGAAGAAGGTATGGTTCCAAGTCTGCGCGGCGTTGTTGAAGACGCCTCCGTCGGCCTTGCGGACGATTTCGTCGAGCGGCATCTCGGCATAGGGCGTCCCCTCGATCAACTTGTTGAGATTGTCGATGTAGGTTTGGAGATGTTTGCCATAGTGGTACTCGAAGGTCTCCGCGCTCATCTTCGGCGCGAGCGCTTCCGTTTTATAGGGAAGCTGAGGCAACGTGTGTTTCATAGTCTGTCGGTTTTTACTGTTTGACAATGTGTCGATATTTGTTGTTAAAACGTTTTGCGTCACGATTTTATTATCCGGATTCTTCACGAGGATATATCCGTTGAGGTAGGTCGCGAAGAGGATCCACAGCACGTAGGGTGCAAAAAGCCACGCCGCCGAAGGAGTCCGGTGCCGCACCCGGCAGATGTAGACGATCACCAGCGCATCGAGCAGGAGGATGTCGACGAATCCCGCCAGCGGGCTGCGCAGGTAAAAGAAGAAGACGCTCCACAGAAAATTGACGGCCAGTTGCAGGAACCACAGCGTGACGTAGCGTTTGTCGCCGTATCGGAGCACGCGCCCCAGCGAAAGGCCCATGCAGAGGTAGATGATTCCCCATGCGATCGGAAAGGCGATGTCGGGCGGCGTCAGCGCGGGTTTCGCCAGCAGGGGATACCATACGGCGACGGACTCCGCTTGAAGACGCCCCGCCACGAGACCCGCGATCAGACACAGCAGGACGGGGACGACGTAATAAGCAATCTTTTTCATAGGGCAAACGTTGCGTTGCAACCGAACGACCGTGCAAATTTCAGGCGGAACGCACTCCCAAGTTAAGAAAAATTCGGACAGATTGTTACGCTCTTCGGAAGAAAAAAGTGCTGTTTCGGGCCGAATGCCGAAAACGGTCGCCGATCTGCGCCGTTCGTACCGCCGGTACGGCATCCGATGCAGTGCAAACGCGCCGTTCATGCCGCCGGCACACACCGACGGACGGAAAGCCGGCAGCGACGGCCGTTTTCCGTTTTTTTCGTACATTTGTCAACGAAAGGCACCGGAAATGCACTGCACGTCACACATGGGAAAACGGTTACTGCTACTCCTCTTATCGATAGGATGCTGCCTGGCGGGATTCGCCGCCGAGAGCTACACGCTGCGCGGCCGTGTCATCGACCGGCTCACGCGCCGCCCCGTCGCCTATGCGGCCGTCGTACTCGACGGACAGGGCGACAAGGGCGCTTCGACCGACTCGACGGGACGCTTCGCCATCGAACGCGTCCGCCCGGGCATCTACCGGCTGGCGGCCTCCTGCATCGGCTATCGCAACACGCTCACGCCCGAATACGTCGTCTCGGCCGCCACGCCCTTCATCGAGATCGAGCTTGTGGAGGACGCCGCGCAGCTCGACGCCGTGACCGTCACCCCCACGCCGTTCCGCCGCACGGCCGAGAGCCCCGTCGGGTTGCAGGTGATCGGCCTGCGCGAGATCGAAAAGAGCCCGGGCGCCAACCGCGACGTTTCTCGCATCGTGCGCTCCTATCCCGGCGTATCGTTCTCGCCCGTCGGTTACCGCAACGACCTGATCGTACGCGGCGGCGGCCCGTCGGAGAACGTCTTCTACATGGACGGCATCGAGATTCCCAACATCAACCACTTCGCCACGCAGGGCGCTTCGGGCGGCCCCGTGAGCATCGTCAACGCCGATCTGGTGCGCGAGATCAGTTTCTACACCGGCGCCTTCCCCGCCGACCGGGCCGGAGCGCTCAGTTCGGTGCTGGATTTCCGCCTGCGCGACGGCGACCCCGAAAAACACTCCTTCAAGGCGACGCTCGGCGCATCGGAAGTGTCGCTGAGCGGCAACGGCCCCCTCTCGGAGCGGACGACCTACCTCTTTTCCGTACGCCAATCTTACCTGCAACTGCTGTTCAAGATGCTGGGACTTCCTTTCCTGCCCAACTACATCGATGCGCAGGTCAAGATCAAGAGCAAACTGTCGGCCCGCGACGAGCTGACCGTGCTGGGACTTACCGGCATCGACAACATGCGTCTGAACACCGACGAAAAGGGCGAGGAGGCTGAATACCTGCTCAGCTACCTGCCCCGCATCCGGCAGGAGACCTTCACCGTAGGCGCCGTCTACCGCCACTACGCCGGACAGCATACGCAGAGCGTCTCTCTGAGCCACAACTATCTGAACAACCGCAACCTGAAATACCGCGACAACGACGCATCGAGCGACGAGAACCTGATGCTGCGGCTGCGCAGCGTCGAACAGAAGACGACGCTGCGGGGTGAAAACCGTTCGTGGCTCGGACGATGGACGCTGACCGAAGGCGTCGAACTGAACTACCGCCGTTACACCAACCGCACGCTGCAACGCCTCTACGGCCGTGAAACGGACTTCTCCGACTACGATACACGCCTCGGTATCGCGGGCTGGGGGCTCTTCTTCACCGCCGCCTACGAGTCGTCCGACAAACGGTTCACCGCCTCGGCGAGACGGCTGCGACTACTCGGCGCGGATGCGGCAGTTCTGGCGGCAGCTTTCGCCGCGCCTGTCGTTGGCCTATGCGCTCGGCGACGCATGGTCGGTCAAGGGCAGCGCCGGCATCTACCACCAGCTGCCGCCCCTGACGGCGCTCGGACTGCGCGACAACGACGGCGCGTGGGTCAACCGCAGCCTGCGCTACATGCGGGTGAAGGCCCTGAGCGCGGGGATCGACTGGCGGCTGCGCGACCGGCTGATCGTCTCGCTCGAAGGATTCCGCAAAGGCTACGACCGCATCCCGCTGTCGCTGGCCGACGGCATTCCGCTCGTCTGCAAGGGCGACGACTACGGCACGGTGGGTGCCGAACCGCTCGTTTCGACGGCCGAAGGCCGCGCCTACGGCGCCGAACTGACGGCTCGCTGGCAAATCCCCGGCAAAATCAACCTCGTCGGCTCGGCGACGCTCTTCCGCAGCGAGTACCGCAACGGCCAGGGCCGCTACGTCCCCTCGGCTTGGGACAACCGCTACGTGGTCAACCTGAGCGGCACCTACGATCTGCCCCGCTCGTGGAGCGTCGGAGCGCGCCTGAGCTGGATCGGCGGAGCGCCCTATACCCCTTACGACGAGGCGAAGTCGTCGCTCGTCTCGGCCTGGGATGCGCAGGGGCGCCCCTACTACGACTACGCATGTTACAATACGGAGCGGCTCGCGGCCTTCGGGCAGCTCGACCTGCGCATCGACAAGACCTTCTATTTCCACCGCTGCATGCTAGGAATCTACATCGACCTGCAAAACGTCACGGCAAGCCGGCTCGAACGCCCCGACGTACTGATGTCGACGGGCGTCATAGCCAACCCCGCGGCCCCCGCCGACGAACAGCGCTACCTCATGAAATACATCGGCCAGTCGAGCGGGACGCTGATCCCGACGCTCGGCGTGACCGTCGAATTTTAATCCCGCAACCATGAAAAACAACCTGCTTAGCGAGAAACTGGTCTACACGGGCGACACCCGCACCCCGACCCACCTCCATCTGGTGCGTTATACGCCGGACGAGGTGCACGAATACACGGCCGACAGCCTCCCGCCGATCGAACCGCAATTCTCCGAAAAGGGGATGATCTGGCTTCAGGTGCACGGGCTGAAAGAGACCGAAACCGTACGGCAGGTCTGCAACCGGTTCGGTATCGACTTTCTGGTGATGCAGGATATCCTCAACGCCGACCACCCGACCAAGGTCGAGGAGCACGAACGCTACATGCTCGTCGTGGCGAAATTCTTTCGCGGCGGGGAGGAGATGCAGGTCTGCCTGGTGCAGGGCGCCGACTTCGTGCTGAGCTTCATCGAGAGCGAAAGTCCGCTTTTCGACGACATCCCGCAGGCGATCCGCAACAACGTGCTGAAATTCCGGTCGCGGCCGTCGGACTACCTGCTCAGCGTACTGCTCAACAGCATCACGGCCAACTACGCCACGCTCATCTCCAAACTGGACGGCGACCTCGACGACCTGGAAACCGGACTGCTCTCGACGACCGACTGCCGCGACACGGGCGGCCAGATTCAGGAGCTGCGCCACCGCTACCTCCAACTCAAACAGGCCGCCCTGCCCCTGCGCGACCAGTACGCGAAACTGCTCCACTCCGACTCGGCGCTGCTTCACAAGAACGTGCGCCCCTTCTTCAACGACGTGAACGACCACCTGCAATACGTCGTGCAGCAGATCGACCTCTGCCGCGAAACGCTCTCGTCGCTCGTTGACCTCTACATCTCGAACAACGACCTGCGCATGAACGCCATCATGAAACGGCTGACGATCGTCTCGACGATCTTCATCCCGCTCACCTTCCTCGTGGGCGTATGGGGCATGAACTTCCGCCGGATGCCCGAACTGGAATGGGAATACGGCTATCCGGCGGCTTGGGCGGCGATGCTGCTCATCGGCGCGGTCGTCTACCTCATTTTCCGCAAGAAGGAGTGGCGCTGAGGCCGCCGGTCGTTTCGGAACTCTCGCCGGAACGCAACTGCGGCCTGCAAATTGCATGACCCAAAATGCCGGACAACGTCGTCCGCCACAACGTTTCACGTCATGCCGAACAATCGCAACAATATCTTCGTCGACCCGCGCGGGGAGTACTACCACGACGCCTACCCCGCCCAGCAACAGGAGCCGCCGGGACTCGAAAGCCGGATGCAACCCCGTCCCGACACCGGCGAAGAGAGCTATCGCGGACACGGGCGGCTGCTGGGGCGCAAGGCGCTCATCACGGGCGGCGACTCGGGAATCGGCCGTGCCGTCGCCATCGCTTTCGCCCGCGAAGGGGCCGACATCGCCGTCAACTATCTGCCGGCCGAACAGCCCGATGCCGCTTCGCTCCGCACGCTGCTCGACGGCGAGGGAAGCCGCCTGACGCTGCTGCCGGGCGATCTGAGCGACGAGCAGAGCTGCCGCCGCATCGTCCGCGACGCCGTCCGCGCACTCGACGGGCTCGACACTCTGGTGCTCAACGCCGGCACGCAGCACGCCGTCAAGGAGATCGCGCACCTCTCGACCGAACAACTGGAATATACCTTCGCCACCAACGTCTTCTCGCTCTTCTGGAGCGTACAGGAGGCGCTTCCCCACATGGAAGCCGGCGCCAGTATCATCACCACTTCTTCGATCCAGGCTTTCCAGCCGTCGTCGTTCCTGACCGACTATGCCGCATCGAAAAGCGCCGTCGTGGGGTTCACCCGCTCGCTGGCCAAACAGCTCGCACCGAAGGGAATCCGCGTCAACTCGGTCGCGCCCGGCCCCGTCTGGACACCGTTGCAGGTAAGCGGCGCGCAGCAGCCCGAGAATATCCCCGGTTTCGGAAGCCGGACACCGCTGGGGCGTGCAGGGCAACCCGTCGAAGTAGCGCCGAGTTACGTCTTTCTCGCCTCCGAAGAGTCGAGCTACATTACCGCCCAGATCATCGGCGTCACGGGCGGACGCTACATTCTCTAAACCCCGTGACCATGAGAACACCCACCGCCCACCCCGACCGCCTCACGGCCGAAGAGCGCCGCGAACTCGACGACAATGCGTTCGGCATCCCCTCGCGCCGCGAATTTCCGCTCGTCGACGCCGCCCATGTCCGCGCCGCCGAGAGCTATTTCCGCTACGCTCCCGAAGCCGACAAACCCGCCCTCGCACGGCGCATCCTGCGCCAAGCGGCGGAGTTCGGCATCGAGATCCGCAGCGAAACGATCCTGCGCTGGGCGGCACGGACCGCAAAGCGGTAACGGCAGACAGCTGAAAAAAACGTATCTTTGCAAAAAACGATGTACATGAAATCTCTTATTCCCGTTACCGCCGCCCTGCTGCTGCTCGCGGCCTGCGGCCAACGCAACGCATCCCGACAAACCGCACCGGCCGCCGCGCAAACCGCCGCACCCGACATGCACGACGCCGAAAACGCCCTCGACTACCAGGGCACCTATACCGGCGTATTTCCGGCCGCCGATGTGCCGGGCATCGCCGTCACGCTGACGCTCGGCTCCGACGGACGCTACACCGAGGTGAACCGCTACTGCGAACGCCCCGGCCAGTTCACCGACTCCGGACGCTACACCGTTCGCGGGAACATACTCACCCTGCGCCCCGATTCGCCGAAAGACATCCCCGCCTACTACCGGGTGGGCGAAAACCGGCTCTGGCGGCTCGACAGCCACCAACAGCCCATCACGGGACCGTTCGCCGACCAGTACATCCTCACCAAATCGGATTCGGCAACTCCCGCAGGCTGCTACTGACGCCCCTGCCAACACGATCCATCCCTCCGGTACGGGAGTCTCCGCCGTCCGCCCACGGACGGTCGCGGCACCGCGGCCGCCACCCCGACAGGGGAAATCAAAAAACCTCCCGCACGGGTTTCGTGCGGGAGGTCGATCGAAACGGCACCGAAGCGCCGTTCAGGTGTATGCGCTGCTATTATTTGTTGTTGTAGGCAGCCATCTTCTCGATGAGCATGAGCACCTTGTTCGAGTAGCCCCACTCGTTGTCATACCACGAAACGACCTTCACGAAGGTGTCGGTCAAAGCGATACCGGCAGCCTTGTCGAAGATCGAAGTACGGGCGTCGCCCAGGAAGTCGGACGAAACGACTGCATCCTCGGTATAACCCAGAATACCCTTCAATTCGCCTTCCGAAGCCTCCTTCATGGCAGCGCAGATCTCGTCGTACTTGGCGGGCTTCGCCAGATTGACGGTCAGGTCGACGACCGATACGTCGAGCGTAGGAACGCGCATCGACATACCCGTCAGTTTGCCGTTCAACTCGGGAATCACCTTGCCTACGGCCTTAGCGGCGCCCGTCGACGAGGGGATGATGTTGCCCGAAGCGGCACGGCCGCCGCGCCAGTCCTTCATCGAGGGACCGTCGACGGTCTTCTGCGTCGCGGTGGTCGAGTGTACGGTGGTCATCAGACCGTCGGTGATGCCGAACTTGTCGTTGAGCACCTTGGCGATCGGAGCCAGGCAGTTGGTGGTGCACGATGCGTTCGAAACGATCGTCTGGCCGGCATAGGTGTCGGTGTTGACGCCGCAAACGAACATCGGCGTATCGTCCTTCGAAGGAGCCGACATGACGACGTACTTGGCACCTGCCTTCAAGTGAGCCTCAGCCTTCTCCTTGGTCAGGAACAGACCGGTCGATTCAACGACGTACTCGGCGCCCACCTCGTTCCATTTCAGGTTCGCGGGATCCTTCTCGGCCGTTACGCGGATAGCCTGACCGTTGACGATCAGCTGGCCCTTCTCGACGTTGTAATCGATCGTGCCGTTGAACTGGCCGTGCATCGTATCGTACTTCAGCATGTAAGCCATGTAATCCACCGGTACGAGGTCGTTGATGCCCACTACTTCGATCTGATCGTTGGTGCATGCGGCACGGAACACCAGACGGCCGATACGGCCGAAACCGTTGATACCAATCTTAATCTTTGACATAGTCGTAATTTTTATTGTTAGGAAAAAACTTTACTGTTATTCGCGTCACAAAAGTACATACTTTGTATATATTTAACAAATAATCCAACTAAAAAATTTTAATTTCCGATCCGACGCCCGATCGTGGAAACGGGTTCGCAATTATCGTGCTAACCCCGCCCGCCACGGACGGGGAACCTCCTGCGCCGCGACGACGCCCGCCCGATGCCGGCGTTCCGCGGCGCGGAAGCGTACGGACGGGGCCGCAATCCCCCGAATTTTAGATAATAAAAATATCGTTCAAGATTGATTTCTAACAACTTTTTTCCGAAATTTGCATCAACAATACTCCAAAGAGTGTTTTTTTAGCAAAATAGTTTTTATCTTTGTGCTGTCGACGACTCCGGTCGCCGACGGACATATTCGATGAAAGTGTTTAGCTTTTGTCCTTGAGCGAAAATGTGGTAGTTTTCAGTAAACAGGGATAGCAATAACACTCGTCACTTGTATTGGTACGCGATGTGCTCTGCTCCGTGCTATACAGGTGTGGAGTATTGTTTATTTGTTTACGGGTATACCACAACCTTCGCTCAGATAAACTAACGACTCCACACTTTCTTTTTTTTGGATCCCACCTCTCAGGAGTCGGCAGGTGACAAACCGAAACAATCATGGAAACGAGTAAAGGCTGCAAGAAACTTTACCTGGCCCCGACGTTGTCTCTCTCGTTCGTTGAAGTCGAGCAAGGCTTCGCGACCTCCGAGACAGGCGGCAGCGGCGACTGGCGGGAGGATCCCATCGTGCCCGGCGACGGCAGCGACTGGGATTGACACCGCCCGCAATACGGGCAGTCGCCCGCCTTGCAATCCGACTTATTTATTAACCAATTCACTCTATCCGAACGAAAATGAAAACAATCTATTGGGGATTGTTGTCCCTGTGGCTGGCTCTGGCCGGCTGTACGAAGGGTGTCGACGACGAGCCGACACCGGCCGGTGCAACGCCGGCGACCGATGAAACCCCGTTTTACGGCACGATCGAAACCGATGCCGACACCCGCTGCGCCACGAAGGACTCCGACGGGCAGATCGACGTCCACTGGAACCCGACCGACGAGATCGCCCTCTTCAAAGGCTGTCCGCTGTGCAGTTGCTACGGCGTGCAGCCCGACCAGAACGATCCCAGCCACTGCGAACTCTATTTCAAGGAAGGAGCCCACGGCGACCAGTTCGGCGGCGCGACGATCGAATACGACGCCAACTATGCGCTCCATCCCTATTACGCCGACGGCGTGGCCTGCGACAAGGTCGGCGGCGTACCGATGATGACCTTCTCGCTGCCCGCCACGCAGCGTTACAACGCCGCGGCGCACGCCGGCATCGGCTGCGTACCGATGACGGCAGCCACCCTCTCGCGCACCGAAACCAACCTGCCGTTCATGGTGGCCGTCGGCGCCCTGCGCCTTCAATTCTACACGACCGAAACCGATCCGGTGAAGGTGATGGGGCTGCGCTTCATCGCCAATGGCGACGAGGGCGTTGCGGGTGCCGCCGCTGTGGCGATGAACTATCTCGAGGAGGGCCAGTCGGGCGAACCCCGTCTGACGATGGCTGCCGACGCCGCAAAAGAGGTCGCAGTCGACTGCGGCGAAGGCGTCGTCCTGAGCACCGATGCCGATTACCCCACGCAGTTCGCCGTCGCTCTGCCCCCGCAGACCTTCGACCAAGGCTTCACGATCGAACTGACCGACGACCGCGGACGCACCATGGAGATCACCAAACCGGCCGAGTCGGCTTCGCCCGTCACGATCGTCCGCCGCGAGTTCTACGCCATGAAGGCGATCGAGTTCAAACCCGAACCCGAAGCGGTCGACCTGGGCAAACCGGCCAACTGCTACGTCGTTTCGCAAGCCGGCACCTACATGTTCCCCGCCGAACTCGTCGACGGCACCGCCATCAAGGGCTCCTTCGACACGGTCGACTGGACGTGGCGTACGACAGGCGTCGAACTGAGCGACATCGCCTATGTCGACGGCTATATCCGTTTCACGGTGAAGAAGTTCGTCAAGGGTAACGCCTCGATCTCCGCCTACGACGCGCAGCAGCATCTGATGCTGCACAACTGGCACATCTGGCTGACCGACGCCCCGCAGGAGATGGGAACGGTCGCCGGCGCCTCCTCGCCCGTATTCCTTGACCGGAACATCGGTGCCGTGGCGACCGATCCCAATGACCCGAACAGCTACGGCCTGCTCTACCAGTGGGGGCGCAAAGACCCGTACCGCAACATGGCTGCGGGCAGCATCAACGAGCGACCGGAGATCAACCCCGCATGGAAAACCGTCACGGGCAACACGGTCTATTGGAACGACTGGAACATCCAGAACGCATGGAGCAGTTGGGAGAAGCGCAACAACTATCCGCTCTGTTTCATGTATTCGCGTACTTATTATGACGGCCGCGACTACAACTGGGTGAAATACGAAACGGCACCGACGCACTATCTGTGGTTCACGCCCAAGACCAATTTCGACCCGTGTCCCGCCGGATACCGCATTCCGACGCAGCAGGAGTTCGACGTCGATTATACACTCGACGACGACGGGAACATCGGCTTTACGGTGGTCGCCGACCGGCAATTCAATCCGCTGCCCGCGCAGGGCTATCTGAAATTCGACGGAACACCCCGTTTCATCGGTCAGGAAGTGACACTCTGGACGTGCCAGCCCTATGCCACCGGTGCAGGACAATTGGGTGCATACAACTTCGACTACTACATCGGCGAGCCGTCGTCGCTGACGAATACAGACCTTGTCAACCGGTCGTTCGCCATGCCCGTTCGCTGCGTCAAGATCAAATAAGCGGAGCGGAACCGGCATCCGTAATCGCAGAACATCTCCTTGCGCCCGTCAGCCAGCGGGAACGATGTCATGTGTGTGTTGTTTCGGAGAAGCCATCGCAAGGGGCTTCTCTTTTTCATGTTCATGCTCCCCTTGCTTTTTTGCCGACGCACCGGCGGGAGGCGAACCGCCCTCCAATACGGGGCGAAACATACGGAAAGGCGCAGTCCGTCGTGCGGAGTGCGCCTTCGCCCGCCGTACCGGCCGCCGTCAGCCGATCGCCTTCTTCGCGCGCTTGGCCATGGCCGAGGCGAAGACGAAATCGTTCAGCTCGCGGTTGTCCGTGTGCAGGATGTCCTCCTTGGTACCTTCCCACCATTTGCGGCCCTTGTAGATGTAGACGATCTTCTGCCCGATCTCCATGACGGAGTTCATGTCGTGGGTGTTGATGATCGTGGTGATGTTGTACTCCTCGGTGATCTCGTGGATCAGGTTGTCGATGACGATCGAGGTCTGCGGATCGAGGCCCGAGTTGGGCTCGTCGCAGAAGAGGTAGCGCGGGTTCAGGACGATCGCGCGCGCGATGGCCACGCGCTTGATCATGCCGCCCGACAACTCCGAAGGGTAGAGATCGTCGGCGTTTTCGAGCCGCACGCGCCGCAGGCAGAAATCCACGCGCTCGCGTTTCTCGGCCTCCGACTGATCGGTGAAGAGATCCAGCGGCAGGCGGATGTTCTCCGCCACGGTCGACGAGTCCAGCAGCGCTCCGCCCTGAAAGATCATGCCGATGTCCTTGCGGATCGCCTTGCGCTCCTTGAATCCGAGCGCCGTATAGCGGATGTCGTCGTAGAAGATCTCCCCCGAATCGACGGCGTGCAACCCTACCAGACATTTCAGCAGCACGGTTTTGCCCGAACCGCTCTGCCCGATGATGAGATTCGTCTTTCCGGTCTCGAACTCCACCGAGATGTCGTCGAGCACCGTGCGCCCGTCGAACGACTTGAAGATATGTTCCGCGCGTATCATGTCAGCAGGATTTGCGTGAGGATCAGGTTGAAGATCATGATGACGATCGACGAAGCGACCACCGCCCGCGTCGAAGCCTTGCCTACTTCCAGCGAATTGCCCTTGGCGTAGTAGCCGTAGAAGGCCGACACGGAGGTGATGATGAAGGCGAAGAAGCAGGTTTTGATGAGCGAATAGACGATCGAATAGAGTTTGAAATCGTAGAGCAGTCCCGTGACGTAGTCGTCGGGGATCATGATGCCCGTGAAGACGGCGATCATCCAGCCGCCGGCGATGCCGATCAGAATGCTCAGGATCGTCAGGAACGGAAAGAAGAGCACCGTAGCCACGATCTTGGGCAGGATGAGGTACGACGCCGAGTTGACGCCCATGATTTCCAGCGCGTCGATCTGCTCGGTAATGCGCATCGTACCGATCTCGGAGGCGATGTTCGACCCCACTTTGCCGGCCAGTATGAGCGCCACGACCGTCGAGGAGAATTCCAGGATCATCGTCTCGCGCGTGGCGTAGCCGATGATGTACTTCGGAATGAACGGCGATTCGAGGTTGATCGACATCTGCAACGTGATGACTGCGCCGATGAAGACCGAAATGATCGCCGTCAGCCCGATCGAGTTCAGGCCGAGCGCATCCATTTCGTAAATGATCCGGCGACGGTAGATCGGAAGCTTCTCAGGACGCGAGAAGACCTTTCCCATCAGGATGAAATATTGCCCGACGAGGGCGAAGAGTTTCGACAACATAGCAATCTATCCCGGCGACCGGACTGCATTCGGCCGCCGCAGGTTTATTTTTTCGGGTTCTGCTCCTCCACCTCCTCGAACTCGACGTATTCGCCCACCGAGTCGTTGATCCGCTTTTCGGGCGTGTCGGAGGTCTTGTAGATCTTCACGTCGCCTTCGTCGCGGCGCGAGTACCACGTATAGGTGCGGCGGCGCGGGCCTTCCTGCGAGAAGCCTCCCTGCTGCCCCATTTCACGGCGCAGCTTGTTGACACGGTATCGGAACAGAAGGACGAAAACGACGCCCAGCAACAAAATCGTCAGCATAACGTAAAAGATAAAGTTGGCGATACCGACCAGCACCGACGGCGCGGCGACGGCCAGTATCAGGATAACGAGGCACGTCACGGGGTTGCGGCGAACGAACTCCGTGAGGCCGTATAGAATCCGAGTGAAAAATCCCATAACAACATTCACCATTATTCGGACAAAGATACGAAAAGTCGAGTGCAGAAGCAAACATTCATGTTTGATTATGCCGAGACGGAGTATCTTCGGCGTCAGCCAAAGATACGAAAAGCGAGGGCAATGTCAAATTTATTTGAACATTGCCGGGCGGGAGCATCTAAGGCATCAGCCAAAGGTACAAAAATCAAACGAAAAAACGCAATCTGGACCGGATTCCTCCGGAACCGATGAAAAAACGCTAATTTGTCCTGATTATTTTCCGAATCCGCCATGAATCTCCCTGCCTCGCCCCGTTCGCTTTCGCGCTCGGCCGATTTCGGACTGCTGCGCATCGACCGGGGACTCGACCGCATGGCCGACGGGATCGAACGTTGCCGGCTCGCCGCGGGCAAACGCATCCCGTTCGGAAAGATGTCGTGACAAGCACCTCTTTCGACAGCCGGCCGCTCCGTGCGAAAACAGACAAAAAGATTGAAAAATACGGCGATCGAACAGGTATTTCCGAAAAAAAGCTTATCTTTGAAAACCTTTTCGACAAGCCGGGCGCAGAGCCGAACCCAGTTCGGACTATGCCGAGGCGGGAAAAGGATTGCGAAAGCGGCGGAATCCCATCCGACGAACAGAGACCGCACCCACAACAAAAGCGGCGCTCGTCCATTCGATGTTATCTCCGTGTAAATTTTAGCGAATCGGCAAATTTTCGAAATCAGATGAAAAAACGACTTATCCTCTCGATCCTTCTGCTCGCCGCCTTCGGCTTGCAGGCCCGCGCGCAACGCAAAATCGCAGGAACGCGCACGGCGGACTTCACGATCGTCTACTGCTCCGCACTCGAAGACGAGGAGGGCATCGATGCCGCGCGGACGCTCCGACAGGAGCTCGCCGGCGCCGAACAGCCCGAATTGCGGATACTGCCCGACACGGCGTTCCACCGGGGCCGGGCCATCCGGCTCGTCCGGTCGGAGGATCGGGCGCCCTTCGACTACGCCGTCCGCGTCTCGCGCGGCGATCTCCTGATCGACGGCGGCGGCAGCTGGGCCCTGACGAAGGCCGCGCAGCATGTCGCGCAAATGCTCCGGGAGGGCGACATTCCGCGCGACGCGCATATCGAAGGCTCGGTCGAGGGCGAATGCCTCTTCGCACGCGCTGCGGGTTCGAACCTGCGCATCCTGGCCGACAACATCTGGGATTACAGCCGCGACGACATTCCCGAAGCATGGCGCCTCATCGGCGAAGATCCCCGCGACGACGTGCGTGCTCCGCAATTCGCCCAGCTCGTGCGCGCCTTCATGCCCGACGTGCTCGATTTGCAGGAATACAGCCTCCACATGCACCAGCGGTTCTACCCGCTGATCCGCCGATACGGCTATCGGATCGCCTACGAGGGCGAGGAGCCGTGGAACAACACGCCGATCTTCTATAACCCCGAAACCGTGGAGCTGGTGGACGTCAACTACGTCCTCTACGCCCCGTCGTGCTGGAGCAACATCGGCAGCAAATCCTACACCTCGGCGGTCTTCCGCAAGAAGGACACGGGCCGGCTCTTCGCCGTGGTCAACACCCACCTGTGGTGGAAGAGCGAAGCGGCGCAGCCGGGCAGTACCTACGCGCGTGCGGCACAGGTACGTCTGATGATGGCCGAAGCCGAAGTGCTGAAAAACAAGTACGGCTGCACGATTTTCGTCACGGGCGACATGAACGCCTACGAAGATTCGCTGCCCATACGCCAGTTCATCGAAGGGGGTTACACGCCCTGCTACAAGGCGGCGACGGACGCGACCGACAACGGCAACGGCCATCATATCTGCGGCCCGAAAGACGGCTATTCGCGCACGAGCCGGCGCCGCAGCCCCGACCGCGAAAAGGGCGCTATCGACCACTGCTTCATCTACAACGCCCAAGAAGGCGTGGCGGTCAAAGTCTTCGACTGCATCACGGCCCGCTTCACCGTCAAACTCACCGACCACTACCCCTACCTGATCGATGCGGCCCTGTAAGCGGACTTCTCCGGCCTGCGGAGGCGGCGGCTCGCCGGACGAGCCGGACGATGGAAAATACCGGCGGTCGGTTTTCATCGGTGCGCTCACGTTCGGATTCGGGCTGGGCGTCGCCCTCTTTTTCAGCACGGGAGCACCGCTTCCCTGCAAGGTCTGCTATCCGGCCGCCTGGCTCTCGCTCGTGCTGTTCGCCCTGCGCGACAAGGCGTGCGTGCCGGTAGCCGGCGCCCTGCTGCTCTCGGCGGCGGGCGATGCCGCCGGAGCAGTGCACGACTTTCTGCTCCAAATGTTCCTCTTCGCGCTGGCGCACGTCGCCTACATCCGCTATTTCCTGCCGTCGGCCGAATTCTCCCGCAGACGCATCGCCGCCGCGGCAGTCGTCGGTGCCGGCCTGCTCTTGTTCCTCTTCGCCGGCATCGTCCCCCGCGTGGCGTCGTCCGTCGAACGGACGGGCGTCGCACTCTACGGTACGGTGATCGCAGCCATGCTCCTCAGCGTGCTCTTCTATCGGGGACGCTACACCCCGGGCTTCCGCGTCGTGGCGCTGCTCTTCGTCTTCTCCGACGCGACGATCGCATGGAACAAATTCGTGGAACCGCTCCCCGACGCCACCCTCCGCATCATGTCCACCTACTACGCCGCACAGTACCTCTTCGCCCTGCTGGCCCTCGCGGCAAGCAGCCGCAAAGCGGCGGCGGCCAGGCCGTGAGCGACACTTCCTCCCGCAACCTCCGTACGCCGGAAATCCCACTCTCCAAATTTCCGAATCCCCGCTTTTTTGCCTACCTTTGCCGCATCAAAATCCGACACGATATGTTATTGAGCAACCTGACCGCCATTTCGCCCGTCGACGGACGTTACCGCAAGGTAACGGAGCGACTGGCCGACTACTTTTCGGAATACGCCCTGATCCGCTACCGCGTCCGCGTCGAAGTGGAGTATTTCATCGCCCTGTGCGAACTGCCGCTGCCCGAATTGAAAGGGATCGACACGACCGCATTCGAGCGACTGCGCGGACTTTACCGCGACTTCTCGACGGCCGACGCCGAGCGCGTCAAGGAGATCGAGCGCACGACCAACCACGACGTGAAAGCCGTCGAGTACCTGCTCAAAGAGAAGATGGATGCGCTGGGGCTGGGCGCCTGCAAGGAGTTCGTCCACTTCGGCCTCACGTCGCAGGACATCAACAACACGGCCATTCCGCTCTCGATCAAGGAGGCGCTGGCGGAGGTCTGCTACCCTGCACTGGCCGAACTGCGCGAGAAGCTCGCCGCGCTGGCCGCCGAGTGGCACGCCGTCCCGATGCTGGCCCACACGCACGGCCAGCCCGCCTCGCCCA
>OJMH01000091.1_pt1 | contig 134314 bp, 100 predicted proteins | sample 1597111 | NCBI WGS metagenome assembly OJMH01 (sample SAMEA2452115, study PRJEB22498) | human gut metagenome | reverse complement strand
TATAATACGTTATACACTCGTACATTAAGTTGGCATGTTTTGACCCCAACATCATCCTAATACACAAAAAGGTATCAAATCCTTGACGGACTGATACCTTTTCATCGACACCTATATCCTTGCCGGCAAAAGCTTCATTGATGTTTATTTCCATCACAACCTTTGTAAGAAGCACGGCAGCAGCTCCGGTATCGCATATGTACACAACTACTTAAAATAATCCATCAGTTCTTTCATGTCAGATGATACCTTCCTTACAGTCTGGGTATCCTCTGAGATTCTGTTAACTGACTCTGCAATCTCCGTAACTCTTGCAGTTACCTCCTCATTGCTGGCAGCATTTTCTTCGCTTATAGCGCTGAGCTCAGACACACTGTTTATAATATCAAGCTTAAGAGCTTCAAGATTCTTTGTTTTGTCCATAACCGTCTGTGCAATAGCAGCATTTTCTTCTATTATACGGTTCAGTATATCGAAGCTTTCCTTTGCATTTCCTATGTCTGTCTGCTCCTGTTCGGCAAGCTCCTTCATTCTGCCTGTCAGGATCACGGACCGGTTGGATTTCTCAAGAATGTTGTCTGCAATATTCTTAATTGAATCTGCTCCCTGACTGCTCTGATCTGCGAGCTGTTTTATCTCTGAAGCAACAACAGCAAAGCCTCTGCCTGCCTGTCCTGCCCTCGCCGCCTCAATCGATGCGTTAAGTGACAACAGATTAGTCTGTGACGTAATATCCGAAATAAGTTCAACCGCTTTATTAATGGAAGCAATTGCCTTATTGGTTTCATTTACCTGTTCTATAAGCTGGGCAATAATGTCCGATGCTGTATGCGAGCTTGTCAGTACAAGAGTCATTGACTCAGATACATTCTGACCCGCCCTATTCATTTTATCCGAATTATCATTAAGGGTAACCGCCTCCGAATTGATTGCAGACATATTGTCACCCATTTCATTGACCTTGGCATTAACAGACTGTACGTTATCAGCAAGCGTTACCGCCGTGGATGACAGGTCATCCATCACCTGTCTGATCTGGTTCGTGCTTGTACTGTTCGCTTCTGCCAGTGCATTTAATGAAGCCATTCTGTCATCAAGAATACCGGCATGTTCGTCCACCTCCGTAACAATCCCCCCGAGCTTGTCCGCCAAGGAGGTAGAGGCATTGATCAGGGTCTTAACCTCTGATATAACCGAGCTGCATTCAGGTCTTCCCGAAAGGTCACCATCAGCCACACGCTCAATATAACCTGATGTTATCATAAGCGGTCTGCGGATTCTAAATGCAAGAACTATCATAATACCTACACATAACACAAGCAGTACACCTGATATTATGAACAGGTTCATCAGTGTACCCGCCACCGAATTATCTACTGTGGATTGTCTTTCTCCCGAAAATGCCATTCCAAGAATCTCTCCATCGTCTGAATATACAGGTGAGTAATACACATAATACTTCTCCCCCTGTATTTCTACTCCCGATGCCTTGTAATCGTTTCCCGCTTTTACCTGCTCCCATATCTCAGGCTCAGCCTTCGTTCCTTCATTTCTCTTTCCTTTTTCATCAATTATGGATGAAATGAATCTTTCATCGCCAATGAACAGCGTCTGCTCAATATCAGCAGCCTTGAGCGCATCTATGAACTGATAGCTTATTTCATCTCTTTCCAGAATATCCTCCCTGATATCCCATGTAAAATACTGCTCCACAGATGTAGTGCAGGTCTTCAGACGAAGATATGTGCTGTCAATCAGCTCACTTTTCATTTTACCGGCTGAGTATATGGTAATTGCTATAATTGCAACAGTCAGTGGTATGCAGCCAATCATAAGGATTACCTGCAGATATCCGAGTTTTCCCTTCATTTTAGTGTTCTCCTTCTTCATACTGATTATTTACATACCATTGTATTGGTTGTAGATATTATGTATTATACCGCACCTTTCCCACCGATGCACCCTTTTTATGTTCAAAAGCATTATCTGATAAGCTGTATTTATTCAGCATGCTGCCTGCTGAACTTAAACGACAGATAGTAAGTATACCCATTCTCCACCCTTGCATTTCCGGCTTCTAACTCCTCTATGCTCTCTGAGCGGAGCGCATTTTTGCCACAGGTGAGCGCAAACAAGCTGGGACAGGGGTCTGACACCGGTGTCCCAGCACTGTGGGACGCCGGTGTCAGACCCCTGTCCCAGAGATGACTACAGCTTTTTAATTCTCTCCAATGCCTCCACCGTGTTCTCATAGGAGCCGAACGCAGTCAGTCTGAAATAACCCTCTCCGCTAGGTCCAAAGCCTGAACCCGGTGTACCGACGATGTTGACATTCTCAAGAAGATAATCAAAGAAATCCCATGAGCTCATGTTATCAGGTGTCTTAAGCCAGATATAAGGTGCATTCACGCCGCCGAATACCGTGTAACCGGCTGCTGCAAGACCGTCCTTTATGGTCCTTGCATTCTTCATATAATAAGCAACCTGCTCCTTTAACTCTGCCTTTCCCTCGGCCGAGTATACTGCCTCGCCCGCTCTCTGGACAATATAAGGTGCTCCGTTGTACTTGGTTCCGTGTCTTCTCGCCCATAGAGAATGAAGCATGACATCTCCACACTTAATGTCCTTAGGGATAACGGTAAATCCGAGACGCACTCCTGTAAAGCCGGCGTTCTTTGAGAAGCTTCTAAGCTCTATCGCACAGTTTCTTGCGCCCTCGCATTCATAGATTGTATGAGGAACATCATTCTGGGAAATATATGCCTCGTAAGCCGCATCGTAGATAATAAGCGCACCGACCTTGTTGGCGTAGTCGACCCACACCTGGAGCTGCTTCCTGGTGAGTGTGGTTCCGGTAGGATTGTTCGGGTAGCACAGATAGATTACATCCGGTGTCTCCTTCGGAAGCTCCGGCACAAAATTATTCTCCGCATTGCAAGGCATGTAGATGACATCGCTCCAGGTCTGTGACGCTGCATCATACACACCTGTTCTTCCTGCCATGACATTGGAGTCCACATATACAGGGTACACAGGATCACACACCGCAATCCTGTTATCAAGGCTCAATATCTCCTGAATGTTGGCACTGTCGCTCTTTGCACCGTCACTTACAAATATCTCGTCGGCAGCTATCTCACAACCCCTCGCCTTGTAATCATTTTCCGCAATCGCATTTCTTAAGAACTCATATCCTAAATCCGGAGCATAGCCTCTGAAGGTCTTAGCATCCGCCATCTCGTCAACCGCCCCGTGAAGTGCCTTTATGATTGCAGGTGCAAGCGGCTGAGTCACATCGCCTATACCGAGACGGATAATTTTTTTATCAGGGTGTTCATCAGAATACGCCTTTACCTTCTTTCCTATCGTCGAAAAAAGATAGCTTCCCGGTAATTTAAGATAATTGTCATTGAGCTTAAACATGTTGTGTCCTCCTAAAATTTTATTTGTAATTTTACCTCATTATGTGATGAATATTTTTTATGATGTTGGGCAAACATGTGCTATAAACTTAGCGTGTATAACGTATTATATTTATGCATATCACGACTTTTGGGAGAAGCTTAGATGTTCTTAGAACTCTGCTAAGTCCCTAGCCAAAAGCAGCACGGATGCTGCTTTAGAAGCAATGCATACACGGATGTATGCTTTGCTTCGGTGGCGAATGTATAGAATACCTTGCTCAGAGTTCTTAGAACATCTTGCTTCGGACAACGGAGCTGATATGCATAAATATAATACGTTATACACTCGTATATTTTGACCTCAACATCTTTTTATAAAATTATAAAAGACTTATAAGCGGATAATCCCCGGTAAATACCGTCACTGCAGGACCCGTCATATATACCACATTGTCCTTCTCATCCCACTCAATGAATAAGTCTCCACCGAGAAGATGCACCGTAACCCTTCTGTCACACAGACCGTTCAACATGGTTGCAACGGCGGACGCACATGCACCTGTCCCGCACGCAAGCGTCTCACCCGTTCCTCTCTCCCACACGCGCATATAGATGTTCTTCCTATCCGCAACACGTATAAACTCCGTGTTAGTGCGCTCCGGGAATACAGGATTGCTCTCAAAGAGCGGTCCTATTTTCTCTATATCTATTGTCTTTTCATCGTCGACATATGTTATTACATGCGGATTTCCCATGGACACACAGCTCACCCTGTACTCTTTTCCTTCGACGGTGAGCGGAGCGTCAAGAACGACCGGAACCTTATCGGGAACCGAATTTTCATATCCCTCATGCAGCGGTGCCGCAAGGTCACTTCCGTCAGCCTCTATCTTTCTTGTAGCTTCAAGCGTTGTCGTGATAAGTGCCGGCTCAAAAACAGGAGCACCCATGTTCACACGTACCTCTCCCACCTGTCCGCCCAGCAATCTGAGATTAAGATACTTAATTCCCGCCGCCGTCTCAATAGATACATCAAGCTTGTCCGTGAGCCCGAAATCGTACACATATTTTCCCACACAGCGGATTCCGTTTCCGCACATTGCACTTCTTGAGCCGTCAGCATTATACATTTCCATATAGAAATCTGCCACCTTGGAAGGCTTAATAAGAATAAGTCCGTCTGAGCCGATTCCAAAATGTCTGTCACTTACTGCCTTTGCTATATCGGACGGTGTCGCAAGCTCCTCCTTAGTACAGTCTACATATACATAATCATTTCCAAGTCCCTGCATTTTTGTAAATTTCACAGCAATCTCCAATCTGCGGATTTATCATCCGCACCCTATATTTTTATCTTATATGGTTCCAAAAACAAATTGGCACAACACACCGCCTTATCACACAGAGTCTCATGCTTTCCCATAAATCACACATACAGGCTCAGCACCATCTGTGCCGACTCGACAAGCTTACTTCCACTGTCCATCGCACATTTCTGGATATATTTATGTGCCTCGTCCTCCGTCATGTGATTTCTCTCCATCAGAACCGCCTTTGCCTCATCTATAAGCTTGCGTTCCTCCGTATTTCTTACAGCCGGCTGGCTTCTCTGTCTCCTTCTGCGCCTATACTGTGCCTCAAACATCATGTGTATGGTATTCACAAAATCCACCATCTTTACAGGCATAGATATGCTCACAATGTCACTTGGACACTGGGACAGCACCCTTTCAGAGGCAAGCAAAAGAAGGTCGAACTGTGGCGGAAGGCTCTCCTTGAGCTCAAGATACAGCATATCAGGCAGTCTATACCCAGATATGACAATTCCTCCGCTCAGCGAATGTGCATGCTCAAGCGCAAATGCACCTGTTGTGCATACAACATCCACATGAAATCCGTTCTTTGCCAGAAGTCCTTTAAGTCCTTTGCCGTCCTCAATTTTCGGAAACACTACTATAATGTTTTCCATATAATCTATTACCTCGACATCAATATTTATAAAGGTACTGCTTTATTTCCCAGTCCGTAAGCTGCGTGGAATAGTCCTTCCACTCCTTTTTTATATTGTCAAGATATACCCTTGTTATATGTGGTCCAAGCGTCTGCTTAAGATAATCATCGTTAGCAAGCTCAATTCCGGCCTCCATAAGATTTTCCGGGAGATTGTCTATACCAGCTTCAAGTCTCTCACTGTCTGTCATATCATAGATATTCCTGTTGACTGCCTGTGGAATATGCAGCCTTCTTCTTATTCCGTCAAGTCCTGCCGACAGACATACTGCAAGAACAAGATAAGGGTTAGCTGTAGGATCCGGACTCCTTAGCTCAGCTCTTGTCCCCTCACCCTTAGACGCAGGGATGCGTATAAGCGGACTTCTGTTGGTTGCTGACCATGCAATGTATACAGGTGCTTCATACCCCGGAACAAGTCTTTTATATGAATTGATAAGAGGATTCGCGATGGCTGTTATGCCCTTCACATGCTCTAATATGCCGGCTATGAACTGATATGCCGTCTCACTCAGTCCAAGCTTATCCTCCGGGTCACAGAACACATTCTTTCCATCCTTTGAGAGTGACATATTAATGTGCATTCCCGAGCCGTTCATGCCGTACTTAGGCTTCGGCATAAAGGTCGCATACATTCCGTGCCTCTTTGCGATCGTCTTTACAACAAGCTTGAAGGTCATTATATCGTCCGCCACCTTAAGCCCCTCATCATATTTGAAATCTATCTCATGCTGTGCAGGAGCCGCCTCATGGTGCGACGCCTCTATCACAAAGCCCATATCCTCAAGTGTCAACACCATGTCTCGTCTTGCATTCTCACCGTAATCGTTAGGTCCAAGGTCAAAATATCCCGCCTGCTCATCAGAGTCGGTTGTAGGCCTGCCCGATTCATCCGATGCAAAAAGGAAAAATTCACATTCCGGTCCGACGTTGAAGGTATAGCCCATATCTGCTGCTTCCTTCAATACTCTCTTTAATATATATCTTGGATCACCCTCAAAAGGTGTACCATCCGGCTTACAAACGTCACATATAAGTCTCGCCACCTTACCCTGCTGTGGTCTCCATGGAAAAATCGTAAAGCTGTCAAGATCCGGATACAGATACATATCCGACTCCTCTATACGGACAAAGCCATCTATGGAAGCTCCGTCAAACATAATCTTATTATCCAGTGCTCTTTTCAACTGGCTTGATGTGATTGCAACATTCTTTAAAATGCCAAATGCGTCTGTGAACTGCAGACGCACGAACTCAACATCCTCCTCAGCTACAATTCTCAATATATCTTCTTTGCTGTATCTGCTCATATCTGTACCTCCGTTGCACAATAATACGGTGCATATATTAGTTCATTATATCAAACGTATTTTTTATTTTCAATATTTTGTTACCTTTGCACGACATCGCTTTACTATATTAAGTTATGCGTTGTATTTTTTATTTAATAACAGATAATTAAGGAAAGAAACTAAATAAATTAAGTGTCATAATTTCCACATTTCTTTCAAAATATTATGATGTTGGAGTCAAAACATGTGCTATAAACTTAGCATGTATAGCGTATTATATTTATGCATATCACGACTTTTGGAAGAAGCTTAGATGTTCTTAGAACATCCTGCTTCGTACAACGGAGCTGATATGCATAAATATAATACGTTATACACTCGTATATTAAGTTGGCATGTTTTGACCCCAACATCATATTATCTGATAACCCAAATTGAATAAATATGATTCGTTATACACCCAGACATTGAATTAGCATATTTTACTCCCAACATCATACATTGACATTTTTAAAATCCACATCTGAATACAATTAAAGCGTACCTGAAATTTTCATTGACTGAAATGCTGCCTTAATGTATAAAATAGTATATGACCCGGCTGTTATTTTTGAGCGGAAATATACAGCCAATTATATTTATAATATTTTCCAGCTTTTCGCTCAGAAACGGAGTTTTTATGCTAACTAATTTTAATAATAGGAAGAAAAACCGGATGCACATTAGACAGCTACAGGCATTTATCCTAAGCATGTGCCTGGTTACAGCCGGTATTTTCGGACTCACCGGATGCTCTGATGCCTCCACAAATGTCAACAATACAATCTATCTTGAGACAACAAAACAGACCGCAGGCTCAGATGACACAGCCACATTGCCTGCCGATAATGAAAGCGAATCCGGCAATCCGTCAGACAGCACAGGCGAACCTGAAAACGCCGGGACATCTTCGGACAGCACAACCGCCGAAGCTTCGACCGAGGTCACTGCCACCGTCGCTCCCGTAAGTGTCAACCTCATAGCAGTGGGTGACATGCTCCTTCACGGCGGCATACATAACAGCTCATTACAGCCCGACGGAAGCTACAACTACGCGCATGTATTTGAGCACACGAAGGACAGAATCGCTGCGGCTGATATCGCAGTTGCCAATCAGGAGGTGATTCTTGGAGGCGTGGAACTCGGCGTGAGCAGCTACCCTGCCTTCAATTCACCGCAGGCCTTCGGCGATGCGCTCGTGGACACAGGCTTTGACGTGATTCTGCATGCCAGCAATCACACGATGGATAAGGACACTGTCGGAGTGCTGAACACAATACACTTCTGGAAGGAAAAGCACCCGGACACTACCTTTCTCGGAATAAATGAGAATGAGGATGAGCGCGATACAATAAGAATAGTTGAGAAAGACGGCATAAAAATCGCCATGCTCAACTACACCTATGGACTCAACGGCTTCTCACTCCCTGCTGATAAGCCTTATCTTGTGAACCTTATGGACGATGCTCACAAGACTGAGATAGCACAGGACATGAAAAATGCCCGCGAACAGGCTGACTTTGTCATCGTGTATCCTCACTGGGGCACCGAGTACATGCTTGAAGCCACCGATGAGCAGAAGCAGTGGGCCCAGTTCTTCGCCGACAACGGCGCAGACCTTATCATCGGAACACATCCTCATGTTGTCGAACCTGTTGAATGGATAACCGCCGCCAATGGCAGACAGACGCTTGTGTACTACTCTCTCGGCAACTACATATCGATACAGTACTACAACTATTCAATGCTCGGAGGCTTCGCTGAGGTCACAATCACAAAGGACTCGACCGGCACTTACATATCCGACTATGATATGGATTTTCTCGTGACACATTACACGGCAGGACGCACGGAAATGACAACCTACTTTCTTAGCGACTACACGGATGAGCTTGCCAGCCGCCACGCAATTCTCACGGAGCCTTATGCCGGGCAGTACGCCGAAGGCTACAGAAATGTCAACCAGTGGTATCCTTTCACTGTCGAAGGGCTGTGGAACTTAGCAAGGCAGATATGCCCGCAGTTTGTGAAGTAGATATAATTTTAACGGGCTTCTTGCAAATATTCAGCCAATTTGTTATTCTTAAAAGGTAAGTTTTATACAATTATAATGTTATCGTAATACAAATAATTAACTTTGGAGGTATTTATGTTATCACAGGATTTAATAAAAGCGGCTTTACAAAAAGCCCTCTCCACAGGTGCCGACTATGCCGAGGTCTTTGCAGAGCATACAGACAGCAAGACAATAAGCATGGTCTCATCCAAGGTGGATAAGATTGAGGACGCCGTGATAAGCGGTGTCGGAATAAGAATATTCAAGGGATTAAGATGTGTGTCGGGAAGTACCTCTTCCCTGCTTCCGGAGGCGGTATTAGCCTGTGCTGAAAGAGTTGCAGGTGTACTTAATGATACCCCTATAATTTCCAATGTAAATCTCACCGAAAGAATATTCGGAGATATCCACCCTATCAAGGTTGTGCCGGTGTCCGTTGCCAACTCCACCAAGATTGATTATCTCAGGGAGGCATACAATGCCGCAAAGGAGTATAACGAGGGAATTTCCCAGGTTACAGGCTCCTTCCTCGATGTCGACCACAAGATTCTCATAGCCAACAGCGAAGGACTTTTTGCTCAGGACAGACAGATTCGTTCAAGAATAAGAATACAGGCTGTTGCAAGCAAGGCAGGCGAGAACCAGACCGGCTCCAGCAGTCCAGGAGGAAGGGTCGGAATGGAGCTTTTTGACCTCTACAATCCTAAGGAGGTCGGCATAGAGGCAGCGCGCGAAGCCATGGTTATGATAAATGCCGGTTACATAAATGCAGGAAATATGCCTGTTGCCATTGAGAACGGCTTCGGCGGAGTTATCTTCCACGAGGCATGCGGCCACTCCCTTGAGGCATCGAGTGTCGCCTACGGCAATTCGCAGTTTGCAGGAAAGCTCGGAACACAGATTGCCTCGGCTAAGGTGACAGCCATCGACGACGGCACAATTCCAAACGCATGGGGCTCCATAAATATTGATGATGAGGGCACACCTTCAAGGAGAAACGTCCTCATTGAGAACGGTGTATTAAAGTCCTACATGATAGATAAATTCAACGGCAGACGTATGGGAATGGAGTCGACAGGAAACAGCCGCCGGCAGAGCTATGCCTTCACCCCTACCTCAAGAATGACCAACACCTACATTGCTCCGGGCAATGACAGCGACGAGGATATCATAAGCTCCATCGAATATGGTCTGTATGCTGCCAAGATGGGCGGTGGCTCGGTAAATCCTGTGACAGGACAGTTCAATTTCGCCGTCAGTGAGGGCTATGTCATCAGAAACGGTAAAATCTGTGAGCCTGTAAGAGGTGCAAGTCTCATCGGAAAAGGCTCAGATATCATTATGAATATAGACATGGTTGGCAGAAACCTTCTCCACGGTCAGGGTATGTGCGGTTCGTCCTCAGGAAGCATTCCTACCAATGTCGGACAGCCGTTAATCAGGGTATCATCTATAACCGTCGGTGGACGTTAAGAGATTAGTGTCGCCGTAGGGCGGCGGAATGGAGATTAGAATGAACTATCAGGAATTTAAGAATGCGGTCTTAGCCGCAGCCAAGGAGAATAATCTTAAGGATTATGAGCTCTACTATACAGAATCCTCCGGTACAAGCGTTGAAGCTTACCAGAGTGAAATCAACACCTTCACCTCGGAAAGTTCTCTGGGTGTATGTTTTAAATGTATCATAAATGGTAAAACAGGTTATGCTTCTACTGAGAATCTAACAGCCGATGATGCTCTTTCACTTATAAAGCGCGCCACGGAAAATGCTCTCTCCATTGAGAGCGATGAGCCATCGTTCATACATAAGGCAGGTGACAATTATCTGTCCTTTGAAGCACCTACAGACTTAGAACCAGGTTCATCTGAGCTTGCAGATTTCACACTCAAGCTTCAGTCCGAGGTATATAAGGCTGATAAGCGCGTTGTGGACGGAACGATGTCCGCCTCAGGTTATGAAAGCAGCAGGTACGCTCTGTGCAATTCAAACGGTCTCGACCTTGAGGACACAGCCGCCTTCTCATACAGCTATGCAGCTGCGCTTGTATCCGATGGTGAGAACAAATATGACGGCGACGGCATCGCCTCAGGCAGTCTTGAAGGCTTCGATGCGGCAAAAATAGCGGCAGAGGCAGTTGACGATGCAGTATCCACAATCGGCTACACCTCCGTCCCGAGCGGAAAGTACACTGTCGTATTCTCGAGCAAGGTTATGGCAGCACTGCTCTCAACCTACTCATCCGTATTCTGTGCAGATACCGCACAGAAGGGCTTATCTCTCTTAGCAGGAAAAGAAAACACCAATGTAGCCGCAGACCTTCTGACCTTGACCGACGACCCTCTCTACAAGGATGCTCTCGTCAAGAGAACCTTCGACGCTGAGGGTGCCGCAACCTACCCTAAGAACGTGATTGAGAACGGTAAACTCACAACACTTTTATACAATCTCGCAACAGCCGCAAAGGCAGGTGTAAAGACCACCGGAAACGCCTCAAAGGCTTCCTACGCTTCACCTGTATCCATCCACCCTTACAGCTTCTACATCAATCCTGTAAAGGGCTCCCTTGAGGATCTGCTCGTTGCTGCAGGTGATGGCATATATGTGACCTCCGTTGAAGGACTGCACGCAGGCGCCAACGCCATAACAGGTGATTTCTCACTCTCCTCGGGTGGCTTCAGGATTGAAAACGGCAAAAAAGGCAGACCGGTAAAGGGCTTCACAATATCCGGCAACTTCTTCTCACTCTTAAAGGATATATCTTTAATCGGTGAGGATTTAAAGTTCAATCCTTTCGCACTCGGCGCATCGCGCTGCGGCTCACCATCGGTTCTTGTTAAGGGAATAACCATCGCAGGAAAATAAGCAGCAACTTATTTTAAATACAGTATAATACAAAACACAAAAAGAGCCGGCAATGTACACACATGCATTTCCGGCTCTATAAAATAAACAAACCTTGTTAGTGATATCATTTCACCCAATGAATCTCGCATACACAAACCGGCACGCCTCATCTTCCGAGTCAAATAACTCATTCGTTGTCTTGACACCTCTCTCTAAGTAATAAACAGACCATTTACTCCTTATTTTTTCCAAACACAAACATTCATCATTTCTTCCTTTTCCTGTAAGATTGTATTTATAATCAGGAACTCCGGCTTCTTTTAGCTTTTTTTTCTAAGGTCTCTCTGGTCATTTATGCTTTTCCTCCAAATGTATTACACTTCCTCAATAACGCAGGTATGTCTCTTACTGCCCTTCCCGTCTGCATCGTAATTAATTCCCACTAACAATATTCTGTCACTGTAGCCCGTCAATGCTCCATGGTAGCGTTTTTCCTTAATCTGCTTTATCGCAGTGTCTGCCGACCTGTTGTATTTTAATTCCACCACCATGGCAGGTCTGCTTCCGGCATTGGCTCTCGGAATAAATACAAAATCAGCAAAGCCCTTACCTGACGGCATCTCTCGGACAATATTGTAGTATGCCGGCGCTGTAAAATACGCCATAGTGAGAACACAGCTAAGTGAGTTCTCATCATTATACTTTAATACGGACGTATAGGTATCATGGGCGAGCTCAATAAGCTCAGCAACTCTTTCTTCATTTTTCTCTATAGTCTCGTCTAATAGTTCATCACATATAGAAATTGCTTTTGCAATCTCCTTCCATTCTCCTGTCTGAAGTGCTGATTCAAATGCCGTCGCCACCTCATAATTTGGAACAAATGCTTTCTTAATGTCAGCATCATATCCAAGATAGCCAAGATGAATAAGAGCTGTCAAAGCATCATCTTTAGATGCAATAGTTAAAAAATCATTTTTAAAGCTGTTAGTATTCACGCGTACCTTTTCTCCTGACAGCATTTTCATGACATCATCCTTAAGTCCTGCATAATTCATTGTAATGAATGTATTGATAGAGGAAAATGAAGATGTATTCTTCCAATATGAATCAAATCTATGCCTATCCATAGCCATAGACACTGAATTAGGATTATACATATGCACTCCATCTATCAAATATCCATTGTACCATACCTTAGCAGAATCAAAATCCATATCATACTGTCTGCACAAATCCTTGACTTCCTCCTCTGTAAATCCATAAAACTCCGTAATCGGATAGGAAGCTATCATCGTATATTCCCTAAAGTTATTAAGTGCCGACTCATCCTTTACCTTTTTGATAGGCAGTATTCCCGTGATATATGCCAATGCCAGAAAAGATTTCGACTCCTCTGATTTAAATAATGAATGTAAAAACTGTAAATACTTATGAACCAGTTCCTCGTCACCACTGTTTCTGATTATACAGTCCCATTCATCTATGATAATTACAAATGGAATCCCCGTTTTTTGATATATCTGCATCAGATTATAACCGAAGCTATCCTCATAATTGAGTTCATCCCCAAATACAACCCTAAAATCTTTATATACATACTCGACAATCTTTTCAACAATATTGTCCTTGTAAGAATCCCAAAACGAAGCAACATCCAAGTGTATTACATTATACTTATTCATATGCTTCTTATAATCTGCATCTGCGGCAAGCTTGGTATCTTCAAAAAGCTTGGTAGAATCGCATCCCCTGCTGTAATAAGCATCAATCATTCCTGCGGCATGCGATTTACCAAAGCGTCTTGCGTGGCTCAGAGCAATGCACTTGTCCTCTGTATATAACCTCTTATTGAGAAATTCCAATAACCTCGTCTTATCCACATAAATCATGCTGTTTCTGGCTTGTACAAAACTCATGTTGCCCGGATTAAAATATATGCCCATTTATAATTCGCCCCTTTCCATTCTGCAGAAACTCCCAACATATTCTATCAACATCTATTATATGTTATCCAACAATAAAATACAAGCTGTTGGGACAGGGGTCAGGTACGTGTCCCAACGCCACTGTCTGGGACACGTACCTGACCCCTGTCCCACACTTCTGTTATTCGTCCGCAATCTGTTTTCCTGTGTGGTCAATATGATATTTGCCTGTATGTATAAGCTGAGCTACCGTGACAAAGCTGTAGCCCTGCTCCTTCAGGTTCGTTATAACGCTGTCCAATGCGTCCGCAGTATACTTAGCTCCGTTGTGCATTAGTATTATCGCACCGCTATCCAGATTCTTGTGTTGGGTGACGGTCTTTATGATTGAATCGACACCATAATCCTTCCAGTCAAGACTATCCACACTCCACTGTATCGTATAGTATCCAAGGCTCTCCGCAGTCCTCACTACCGCGTCATTGTAATCGCCATAAGGAGGGCGGAACAGGCACATCTCATAGCCAGTAAGTGCCTTAACCTTGTCATGAACCTTCATAAGCTCCTGCTTTTTCTGTTCATCTGAAAGCTTTGTCATAAACTTATGATTCTCGCTGTGATTGCCAAATGCATGCCCAGCCTCTATAATTTTCTTAACATCCTCCGGGTAAGTCTCAACCCAGCCGCCTGTGGCAAAGAAGGTCACCTTCACATTATGCTTTTCCAGAATGTCAAGTATCTGCTGCGTGTCCTCATTCCCCCAGGCGGCATCAAATGTAAGTGCAACCACCTTGTCTTTCCTGTCGACACAGTATATCGGAAGCTCCTTAGAAGCCGCCATCGCATTCTGTGACGCTGTCACAACAGCCCTTGGTCCTGCATACGCAATACCTGCAAGCAGCAGAAGCATGAGCCCCGCCACCACGGTTTTCTTATTTCTCCTGACAGCCGGACGCACCCTTTTTAATGTGTCTCCAACTTCCGTCCTTAAGTCACCCAGATTAATTTTTCCCTTTATAAACATAAAAACCCCCGGTATATATTCCTACTAAAATATATACCAAGGGGCTGTACAAAATTCGTTATACATTTTTATATTCATTAATATGTCAAAACATTCCGCTATAAACTTAGCTGTGTATAACGTATTATATTTATGCATATCACGACTTTTGGGAGAAGCTTAGATGTTCTTAGAACATCTTGCTTCGGACAATGGAGCTGATATACATAAATATAATACGTTATACACTCATAGAGTAAATTGGCATGTTTTGACATCTGAATCTATATTAAAGATTCTCAGTTGACCTCCTCCACGAAGCTCACTCCCTCAACCAGCTCAAGCTGCTCTATAACCTCGGAGTGCTGGACAAAATGCACTAGCTTGACCACGAGAAGCACACCCACATGGTTATCCGACATGCGCGCCTTGCCTGTCTCAAACTCCGTCACGTTTATGTCAAGCTGTCTCAGCTTCTCAAGAAGCTTCCCGACATAAGAGATGTCCGCAAGCTCCACATATAATCCTATAACTCTCGCATTCGTCTCCATTCTCGTCTCAAAACGATGCAGTACTGTGTTAATCACGTAGCACATTACAGTCGCTATTATTCCTCCTGAGTAAAAACCTGTTCCGAATGCAAGTCCAATGCACGCCACAACCCACAGTCCTGCCGCGGTGGTGAGTCCTCTTATCTTCTGAAGTCCTGTAACCATGATTGTTCCTGCACCCAGAAAACCTATACCGCTTATGACCTGTGAAGCCATCCTCGAGGCATCTATGCCTGTATAATGTTCAGCCATATACTGATTGGTTATCATGGCAAGCGCTGAGCCGACACATACAAGCATGTGTGTCCTGAAGCCCGCAGGGCGCTTTTTCTTGCCTCTTTCCAATCCCAAAAGACCTCCGCACACAAGTGCAAGCAGCAGTCTTAAGCCTGTTGAGGCAACATTAATATTCTGTAAAAATTCTTGCTGCATTACAATACCACCTGTTTAATATCCTATAGCTGTTCCAACACCATTTTTCATTCTTCCGTATACAGTACCATCACATACCGCACAATTACGTCCATTCTCCTTTGCAGTGTACATCGCATCAGAGGCACTGTCATACAGGCTCTTAAAGCTTGAGCCCTTCTCCGGATATGTATACGCAACGCCTATGCTCACTGTCAGATACTTAGATACGCCGGTAAACTCCTGTTCAAGCTCAAGTCCGGCAATCGCGTTTCTGATTTTTAATGCGAGTGCAATAAGATTTTCCTTTTCGACACCTTCAACCATGACGAAAAAAGCTTCTCCTCCAACTCTTGCAACCGTATCCGTATCCCTGCGCGCACAGGAAGCTATCGCATCGGCAATTTCTTTAAGGCACTCATCACCCTGCGAATATCCAAAGGCATCATTATAGTTGTTAAAAAAATCAACATCTATGAATATTCCGCCCGCAACTGAATGATTTCGTATACAGAACTGCCACATTACCCCGGCGGTATTTATAAGTCCGCTTTTGTTGGTAAGCCCTGTGAGTGCATCCTCATTCGACAGGATGTTCCTCGTCTTATTTTCATTTTCAAGGCGAATATAGCTCCTGAATCTCTCCTGCGAATATCTTCCGGCAACAATCCCCAGTCCACCAACCACTACTGCTTCTATAACTACTCTTATGCCTCCCTGTGAGACAAATACACAATATATAAATGTCGTTGTTGCCATAAGCAGCGTATATATATGCAGCTCACTTCTTAACAGTACCGGTATGAATATTGAGTCACCCACCAGAAGCACATACGCAATAATGCTGCCACTTACCTTATAATCAGCGATACATACAGGCATAAAAACAATAAGCGACATCAAAAAATACGCCCTGTATGCTGCTGCCATCGCTTTCTGCGCATTTCTTAAAATATACATAAGTAATATTGCGCCGGCAAGCTGCAGCGTGAATGCCACTATAAGCATTGCTGTATACCAATATGGCAGTTCCTGTTCCTCTCCTGCCAGAAAATAATATATTACAAGCATTATCGAAACCGATACTGCAAAAATGATTCCTCTTTTACAATTAAGTCCTGCAAGCCTTCTCTCAAAATCTCTCTTTCCTGAGGACCTGCGTTTCCCTGGTGACATGTCCATAAACTAAATAGCCTCTTTTAATTTTTTTTATTCGCTAGCACTTTTAATATTACCTTCTCTTTTCCGGTAATACATATAATAAGTACAACAAAGGCAAGCATTGACACCACGGCTGATATTTTCCACAATACAAAGCCCGTGAACCTGACAACAACATTACCGGAATATCCCGGCTTGACCTTCAATGCAAGCCGTCCTCCATCGTTATAGACCTCAAGCTTTTCCCCGGTCTGCTTATCAACTGCCGTGTAGCCCGCATAATATACAATTGAGAATTTGACATTGCTTTCCACACTGCCGTTATTCTTTATGCTGCATTCAATATAATTATTATGTCTGTAGTTCTGTGTATACTCTATATTATCGCCAGGCTGCACATACTGTGCCATAAATGTCTCCACAACCGAACCATAAGGAAGGTATTCAGCTCCTATTACTGTTGTGGTATCAAGCTCCTGTTCGCCATACACTCTGTACGGCTCATAGTGGTTCATAATATCACTCATAAGCACGGAACCCTGTATAACGCAGGCAAAAATCATTGCTCCCACAAAATACTTGTACTCTTTACGTTTTTCATTCATATTCATAAGCGCAATGATACCGCACACGGCTAACATCACAGTTGCTATACTTAGGAATCTCCATGGAAGAGAAATCATGGATACAAGCTTTTCAAACAGCGGGTTCATGTTCTGAAACTTATCCCATGGGAAAAGATTCGATGAAAACCAGAGTGAAAGTGCTGCAAATGCAAGCGCAATCATGCCTGTATGCTTCTGCTTTTTATCCTTTACATATCCGGATACAAGCACATATATGATTGCTACAGCACATACTACAAGTCCCAGACCTGTTGTCGAAGGCATCTCATCAGCAATTCCCAGCTCGGTATTGACTGAAAGTCCATCATAAGTTGTAAATGGCTCAAAAAGCTGTCCAAGGAAGGCTCCATACTGCTGTATTCCGCTTGTAAAACGTGAGCCGTTGGTCACGATAAAACCTCCCAGCTTCATATAATGAAGAAATGGCAGAAGGAATCCAAGGTTTAATATAACCGTATATATGACAATTTTTACCAGAACAACGAATGTCTTCTTATTAAATATCTTCTTTATCATAACCAGACAGAGTAAAATGGTGAACGCACCTGCCATCTCGCATGTGAGAATATGTGTGTTGATTATTCCGCTGTAGCCTATTACAGGCATAATCCAGTTCTTAGAATAATCTTCGCTGTTGGTGTCCTCGGTAAATATCTTCCATAATCCGCACGCGATAAGCGGAAGAAATGTTATTGCCGAATACTCTCCGACCGAAGACCTTATATATATATCTATTATCCTGTACATGGAAGCCGTGTACAATGCTGAGCCTATGACAGCTGCATTTCTCTTTCCCGACATGATTTTGAAGCAGTAATACGAGATCAGGCATGTAGCCACATTGTTGAGGAATATATAAATATTATAACTTTCTGTTATGTTAAAGCCACACAGACGCAGAAGTGCCGGTATATAGAGGAATATGTCACCATAGAACACCGACGTTGCATACCCGTTACCGCTGAGCCAGTTAGACTGTATCTTAATCGGGAAATCCCCTGAGCTCAGCCCCTCCTTAATTCCCTCAATCCTCAGAAGATGGAAAATCAAGTCATGTCCCTGCAAAATATAATCAAACATCAGTGGAATTGATGTAAATATTATTATTCCGCTGAGCATAAAAAATGTCTGGATACTTTCCTGCTTTATCTTATTCTGCTTACGTTTGTCCCAAAAAACAATCAGCAGATTTATAATAACACTGAGCAAAATAACGGTCAGACCCGCTCTCAACACTCCTCCCGCCGTTTTCCGGACTGTGATACTCTCAACAGTGAGGCTTCCTTCTCCCATGAAGTAGACACTGGCAAGATAATCTTCCCTCCCCGACTTTACATACGCCTCCATCGATACCTCATTTCTGTCGACCGGGAGCTTGCATAAATTAGCGTAGAGCTGTCCATTCATCGGTTCAATTGAGTTCATTACATCCGGATATGACAGCATAAGAAGATTATTGTATCCGTCTGTATTATATCTGACAGTTATCTTGTAACTGCCATAGTTCAGCTTGAGCGCCGGTGTCAGCGCAAAGTTATCCGCCCAGTGAATATTCTGGTCAACATATATACCATCGTCATGTACTTCACCGCATATCTGTGTAAGCTCATCAGCGGTATATGTCCTGTTGATTACAGGAAATGCCGTCATGCAGACAGCACCCACAAGCAATGCAAGCTCAAGCAATATTACTATTATCCAATTCTTTTTCTTCATCTTTTTATCCTTTCAATACCTGAATATATTTCAAGCATATTTGCAGCGTTTTTTTCACTGTCGAAGAGTCTCATTGCATGACTATGTGCCATGTCGGTCATATCTTCCAGCTGCCGTCTGTTTTCCTCCTGCAGTCTGAATATCTCAATGACATAGTATGCAAGCATATAAGGTGCATCATGCTGATATGTGAAGCCTTCTGCTCCGTCTATAAGCATGTTTCCCACACCGCCGACTAAAGATGAAACGCACGGAACCCCAAGCATCATCGCCTCACCCAGCGAATTAGGCGAATTTTCTATGGAGGATGGTGACACAAATACATTGCTCTTAAGATACATCCTCTTCATCTCATCTGCCTTAAGCGGCGGGAGAAATTCCACACACCCTGCAAGGCTGTACTTCTCTATAAGCTCAGCCAAATAGCGCTGATAGTTTTTCTGTTTCAGCCTGTTTTTTAGTCCCGCATTGTTAAGGCTCACCCCACCTGCAACCCTGAGTCTCACATCCGGGTAGAATTTTCTTATATCACTTAGTGCCTCCAGCATATAGTGAAGCCCTTTAATAGGATAATATCCCTGGGATACAAATATCGTGTGGCTGTCACATTCATCCATGTTCCAGCGGCTTCCGTCATAGAAGGACTTCCTCAATATCTCGCTGCAATAATGGTACCGTGCTTCAGGATTGATAAGGCGTGTGCATATATTATCCCAGTCAGTTCTTCCGATAATATGTCCTGCACCTCTTATCGTCTCCTTCTCCATAGCACCCCTTTTATAATATTTTTTCCTGTCAAAATAGAGGTTGTCAAGCTTAACCAAATCCCTGAAGGTAAAGCCGTACCTCACATTTATAGGAAGGTCTGCCATATAATGTCTTGCATAGACGCTCGTAAGTCCCTGAATGGATACCACCGTTTTCTCCGGCTTATTGAACACCCGCACCATCGCCGCCGCATGTTCATATTCTGTTCCGGCTATATGGACAACATCAGGGTCAGCCTTTTCTATTATATATTTTAGCCTTTCTTCCAGCCTTTTATTATACTTGTAGGGCTTATCCTCTTCCTTATAAAAACCGTAAAAGGAATTGCCGTCAAGTTCACCCTCTATTGTCTCACTCCTGCTAAACTGCGGAAATGCCATGGCAAGCTCAAAATCCTGTTTTTTCTCCCTCACAAGAGCCATAAGTGAATTGTACAGTCCTTCTATCCACCCCTCCTTGACCTGGACCGGAAGCCCGGCGCGCTCACAAAGGGCAGGTATCGGGGCATTTATAAGCCATAATACCTTCATGTTAATTCCTCGTTTCTATCACATTATCTGAAATCGAACTTGCTGCTTGTATATGAGCTCCAGTCAATCGGCTCAATCATTGTAGGATTGTACAGCAAAAGCACCGTATCCGGCTTAGATTCCTCAATATAACTCTTAATGCTTCCGGTGAAATCGGCAACATCAATCAGCTCCACCGTACCATACTGCTGTGCAAAATAAGGCGCAAAATTATTTCCGAATGAATCTCTTAAAATAAGTATTTTCTTGTCCGGATTAGCCGCATTCTCATTCTCGATTATCGCAACATATCTTCTCACGGTTATATAGGCACTGTAGGCATCCATCTCATAGTAATCCGTAATCTTTAGCTTGTCATAGTCGATAAACACCTCATCGAAGGTTCCCGTCACGTCAAGCTGCTTCTCCGGCATCACAAGGTGATATGTCATGCCATTATCCGGATACATAATCTCAAAATCCTCCGGTGAAGCCTTGCTCAAGGTAACTCTTCTTCCGTAGCTTCCAAGAAATGTCTTTTCGTATATCCTGCTCGTATAATTACTGATGTCAAAAAGTTCAGGCGTATACTCATATCCATACAGCTCAGACAGCTTCCCAGCCACGCGTCCGGAACCCCATATAGCCGCCCTCGCGTTCCAGTGGTGGTCCGTCTTGTAGAACATATCATAATGACTTATGCCATCCTCCTTCTCGCAGGCGCGAAGGTCAAGATAATCCACATTGTTTTTTTCGAGACTCTCAAGAAGCCTGTCCGCATTGTCATTGGTTGCATCCGTTATTCCAAGCGGAAGCTCCTTATCCACGGTATCAATAAGAAAAGGAACCATGACATACATAAGGTTGATATTCCTCTCTGCAAGGAAATCCCTGAAGCCCGTGACGCTGTCGGTTATCTCAGATATCACCGACTCATCCCTCTCCGGGCTTATGCAGGTCAGATAACCATTTCTGAGCGTAATTACCGCATCATAATCCTCCTCCTGTACCTTCCAGCCTATCAGGCTCTCATAGCCTGCTGCAAGCTCAGTCAGCTTCGTCTGCATCGGAAGTCCGTCCGTGGCATACCACTGTGCCTGTGACTCAGCCTTATTTATAAATGAGGTGTACCTCTCCATGAGGCTTTTATTTTTTACTGCATTTACATACTTATCCTCCTCAGCGAAAGGATACCTTTCTGCCCAGTCTATCGTTATCGAACCACTTCCGTCATCACCCACACTCACATCATTGTCACCCTCCAGAAAAAACGCGACCACCGGATTGTAAATTCCCAGCTTTTCGTATACAACATTCTTAATAACAATTCTCAAAATGATAAATATAAACATCAAAAACAATATTCCCATACAGCACATGGCGGTAATTCTGTATACCGCATTGCCTTTTACGGACTGCCCACAGGCTTTATCGTTATGTGATATTGGTTCTGCCTGATTTTTAACCACTTAATAAACCCTCCCTGCTAGAAATTCAGATAAATGAATGGATTATATGTTGCCTTTATACATATAAGAATTGAAGCAATAAACACAACAACCATACACACTGAGGCAAGCACATTTTTAAACATAGGCTTCTTTTCAAGTAATTCTCCCACCTTAGAAACAACAGGAAATGAAAAAATGACCGCAGCCACAAATATGACCGCTGAATTTTTCACACAGTCGATAAAGGTTGCATCAATGAAGCCTGTTGCCCCTGCCCCGAACATATTTCCGATGTATTGTCCTGCCGCGGTTATGCTGTCAGCCCTGAAAAGCACCCAGCCTAAAATGACGAAAAACATGGTATATATATGCATATACCAGCCATTTTTCTTATGAAAGCCTGTCAGCTTCTCGAACATAAGAAGCACGAAATATAATAATCCCCAGCATATAAAGGTCCAGTTGGCGCCATGCCATACACCTGTCAAAAACCACACGACAAATATATTCCATATATGCCTTCCCTTGCTCACCCTGTTTCCGCCAAGAGGTATATAGACATAGTCCCTGAACCAGGTGCTGAGTGTGATGTGCCATCTTCTCCAGAACTCTGTTATGGACCTGGACACATACGGAAAATTGAAGTTTTCAAGGAAATGGAAGCCGAACATCCTTCCAAGCCCGATTGCCATATCCGAATATCCTGAAAAATCGAAGTAAATCTGCAAGGTATACGCTATCGCGCCAAGCCATGCCATAGCAACTGACATGCCTCCCTCTGTGGCAAATGCGATATCCGCGATTTTCCCGACATAATTGGAAATGAGAATCTTCTTGCCAAGTCCCACAACAAATCTTCCGAAGCCCTCGGCAAAATCCTTCCTGTTCTCAACCCTGTTAACTATCTCATCAGCAACCGTCTCGTATCTTACAATAGGACCCGCGATGAGCTGCGGAAACATTGAGACATATAATCCCACATACAGAATATTCTTCTGAACCTTGGCTGTGCCATAATACACATCAAACACATAGGACATAAGCTGGAATGTAAAAAAAGATATTCCGATAGGAAGTGCAATATTTACAACAATGCTGTCATTGTGAAGCAGGAAGCTTATATTTTTTGTTACAAATGTAAGGTACTTAAAGACGAACATAAGTCCAAGATTATACACTACGGACAGAATCATCCCAAGCTTCATCCCAAGCTTATTTCCCTTTTTTGCCATTCCATCAACCATAAGCCCGAATGCCCAGTTCACAATAATTGAAAGAATCATCAGGAAAACGAACACCGGCTCACCCCATCCGTAGAAGAAAAGGCTCGCTAAGAGAAGTACTATATTGCGAAAGCCCCTCTTTTTCACAAAAGGGTTATAGTAAACCGCAATCACAACCGGCAAAAATAAAAATAGAAATACTGTTGAAGAAAAAACCATTTACACAATTCCTTTCACATCAGCGCAGCCACTCTGCGCAGTACTCTGAATCCACTATCAAGGCATGTGAACCCACTTTGTACGAAATTATAACCTATTTTCTTATATTTAGCAATAGAACACGTTTGTCAAATATTTTTTATAAAACATAAAATCCCCACTCTGCTACATAATCATGCATAACAAAAAACACATGCTGATGTAACAAAGCGGGGATAATTTCCGCTAGAACTCTAACTGATCAACAACCCTGTACTTGTGGTCTGTGTGAAGCAGGTGGTGTGACTCAGGTGACAATGGTTTGCCAAAGAACTCCTTGTATATTGTGTGTATCTGCGGATTGCAATGGCTGAATCGTATCTGCTTGTTCTTGTCAAGCTTATATAATTCCTTCGCCCTGTCCGCCGCCATCTCCACTCCATCGTGGATTGGCTGTCCGCCACCGCCTACGCAGCCGCCCGGACATGCCATGACCTCGACAAAATCGTATGCCGCATCGCCACGCTTTACCGCCTCGAGAAGCTTTCTCGCGTTTCCAAGCCCATGCACCGTGGCTGTCTTGACTTCGACACCGCCAACATCAAAGGTCGCTTCCTTCCATGGTCCGTCCCCCAGACCGCGGACAACCTTAAAGGCATCAGGGTCAGGATTCTTTCCTGTCACAAGGTTATAAGCTGTACGAAGTGCCGCCTCCATAACGCCTCCGGTTGCTCCGAATATTACACCCGCTCCGGAATACTCTCCAAGAGGTGAGTCGAACTCCACCTCGTCAAGTGCCATAGGATATACGCTCTCCGCACGAATCATTCTCACAAGCTCCCTCGTTGTGATAACAATATCGACATCCTGACCATATCCCGCATCCGCCATCTGAGGAAGTGCAGCCTCCTCCTTTTTAGATACACAAGGCATAATTGATATAGAACATATCCTTGCAGGGTCGATATCAGCTTTCTTTGCAAAATAGCTCTTAGTAACCGCGCCGAACATCTGCTGAGGTGACTTTGCAGTCGAAAGATGGTCGACAAACTCAGGATACTGTGACTTGACAAAACGCACCCATCCCGGACAGCAGGACGTAAACATAGGGAACTTGTTGAGATTTCTCCTCTTGAGCTTCTCAACAAACTCCGTTCCCTCCTCCATTATGGTCAGATCGGCGGAGAAATTGGTGTCAAATACATAGTCAAAGCCCATGTGCTTCAATGTAGCAGCAAGTCTCTTCTCGGTTGCCTGCTCATTAGTCATCCCAAGCTGCTCACCCCATGCCGCACGAACCGATGGTGCCACCTGTACAACCGTGATTACATCAGGATTGTTGAGTGCGGCAAACACCTTATCCGTATCATCGCGCTCTCTCAGTGCTCCTACAGGGCAATGTGTAATGCACTGTCCGCATATCGCACAGTCTGCCTCCTCGATAGGGCGGTTTCCTGATACATTTACCGTAGTTCTGCTTCCGGTGTTGACAACATCCCATACGCTGAGGCTCTGAACCTTGTCACATATCTGTATACAGCGCATGCACTTGATACACTTGGTATTGTCCCTTATAAGCGGAAAATCCATATTCCACGAGGTCTTTTCAAGCTCCTCGCGGAAAGGCACGTCTATAATTCCAAGGTTGTTCGAGATGGACTGAAGCGAACAGTTACCGCTTCTGACACAGGTCGCACAGTGCCCGTCATGCTGTGAGAGAATCAGCTGTACATTCATCTTTCTTATCTCTCTTACCTTAGGTGAGTTGGTGTATATCTCCATGCCCTCCTCAACCTTGTTATTACATGCTGTTATAAGCTTATCCTTGCCCTTAAGCTCCACAACACACACGCGGCATGCGGCAATCTCGTTAATCTCTTTGAGATAGCAAAGATGCGGGATATTTATTCCTATACTTGCAGCCGCAGCCATAATTGTAGTTCCTTCCGGAACGCTTAACCTTCTGTTGTTTATTGTAAGATTTACCATATCGCAGCTCTGCCTCCTTTGAACTTTCCGTAGCCGAAGTGGTCACATCTTAAGCATCTTGATGCCTCCTGACATGCCTCCTCCTCGCTCATTCCGCATTCAAACGGATCAAAGGTGCATTTTCTCTCACCTGCCTCCTTCTCAGACAGGTTCACACGGCCGCATGCCGGCTTGTCATCAAGACTTGCCGATGGAATATCCACATCGACGCTGATAAGGTGGTGATATCCAAGATACTCATCAATATTAGCTGCCGCAACCTTTCCTGCCGCAATCGCACGTATGACTGTCGCAGGACCCGTAACGCAGTCACCACCTGCGAACACTCCCGGAAGGTCGGAAATCTCGCTGTCCGCCATCGCCTTGATATTGCCTCTCTTTACAGGAATGCCCGCCTCCTCAAAATGTCTCGTCTCGATACCCTGACCTATCGCCACGATAACAATATCGCATGGAATTCTGACTTCATCCTTCATGGAATCCACAGGGCGCGCTCTTCCCCACGCATCAATCTTTCCTATAATCTGAGGCTTTGCCCACAATGCCTTTACATTGCCATTCTCATCGGACTCTATTCTCACAGGTGCATGAAGCTCATAGAGTTCACAGCCCTCCTCAAGAGCTCCGTCAACCTCCTCAGGAAGTGCTGTCATATCAAGCTTACGTCTTCTGTATGCTATAATCGATTTCTTAGCTCCGAGACGGACAGACGAGCGCACACAGTCCATGGCAACATTTCCGCCGCCGATAACTACAACGGTCTTACCTGTAAAATCAGGCATCCTCTCGTGACCTATATCATTTAGAAGCTCTACGGCTGATATTACTCCATTGCTGTCCTCGCCCTCGATTCCGACCTTTTTATCCTGATGGGCACCTATGGCAATGTACACCGCGTCATACTCCTCGCGGAGCTGTTTTATGGTGATATCCTCACCTATTTTTGTGTTATACCTTACCTCAACTCCTGTGGAGAGAACAGCATCTAAATCCTCCTGCAGTCTCTCCCTCGGGAAGCGGTAATTCGGGATACCGTATCTTAGCATTCCGCCAAGCTGCGGCTTCATCTCATACACAACGCATTTATGACCCATGAGTGACAAAAAGTATGCCGCAGACAGTCCTCCCGGACCGCCGCCCACAATAGCAACCTTCTTACCGGTAGGCTCACCGCACTCCGGCACAGGAACCTTTCCCGCATGGTCAACCGCAAACCTCTTAAGACCGCGGATATTGATTGAGCTGTCAATCATGTTACGTCTGCAGCGCGCCTCACAAGGGTGCTCACATATAAGTGCACAGGCTGTCGGGAACGGGTTATCTTTTCTGATAAGTTTTACCGCATCCGCATATCTTCCCTCACCCACAAGTGCAACATACCCCGGAATATCAACTCCTGCCGGGCAAAGTGCAACACATGGTACAGGCTGCGTTATGTGATATGTACACTTTCCGGTCTTTATATGTGCAATATAATCATCCCTAAAGCCCTCAAGTCCGCGCATTACCATTCCTGCCGCCTCATAACCTATGGCACAGTCGGCAGAGTTATTGATGTCCTTCGCAAGCTTCTCAATGGTATCTAATGTGCCCATATCCGCTCTGCCATCAAGCACATCCGATATAAGGTTGGCAAGCTGTCCAAGCCCTACACGGCACGGAACGCATTTGCCGCAGGTCTGCGCATGGCACAATCTGAGAAAATTGAGTGCAAGATCAACCGGGCATATTCCCGGAGGGCTGGCAATAATCATGCGCTCAAGATCCTTATACAGGCTCTCAACGGTCTGGCCTGCCACATTTGCTGTGGCAATCTTAAGTCTGCTCATAATAATTCTCCTATTATTTTATTTTTTACAGCAGCTACACAACTGTATATTTTCTGTTTAAGAATCACTGATCAGCCATATGCTGCAACAATTATATAAATATCTTATATGATTTAGCACACTAAAGTCAATGAAAGATAAATAATAGACAATGTTACAATTGTTGTCACTGCTCATGGCTCACATCCCTTTATTACATTCATTTGCGTATACTTTCAATCGCTTTATACACATTCAGGGTCCCATATCCAAAAAGCGGGTCCGGATATCTGTACTCTTCCCTTCTGTCCGCACCGTTTATGAGAAAATTTTTCACAGTATATGAACGCATAAATGGATAAAAACCTTTCACAATGCCATATTCGAGAATAAGTGCCGCTCCTCCACCTGTAATGGCTGCGGCAAGGCTGCTCCCTGTCATCTGTCCATATATATTGTTTCCATAGGATAAAGGACACAGCACATTAACTCCCGGCGCCACTATATCAGGTTTATCATCACTGTACGAAACTGTACCTCTTCCACTGCCTATATATATGCTTCCATCCCTGTAATTATATGCTCCGACAGTGACCGGCACTGTGGTATTTCCCGGGTCTGTTATCGTATTGTAGGGGTCGGGCTGCAGAAAATATGTATCACCCCATAAAAATTCCCTGTTATTTATCCACATATTAAAGCCGCCGGAAAGTGTTGTATATCCGTAAGCCCTTATAGTCCAGATTCCCGGGGAGGGTGTTATAAAACGAAGCGTTACAAAATTAAGTCCCGACACAGCCTGATTAAGCCCATAAAAAATTTCTATCTGAGTTCCCTCAAGTGTAAACCGCAGCACAGTACGCTCATTTATTTTTGGCGGAACCCTCTGTTCAACCCTGCCTGTCGGCGAAATAAATTCGAGTGCGAATACATCCGGCGGTTCAGACCACAGCACACAGCAAAACCCTCGTTCCCCCTCGCCAACTCTTATTTCGATAGGGATATATTCCGCATCGGGCACCAGATTTCCTCTGAAATGAAGTCTGCTGTTGGCATAATTTCCGGTACAGGTTGTGACACACCTTCCGATATTTCTGCCGATATTATCAATATAATCGGACAGCACTGTGCTTCCCCTATGCGATGATATATTAGTTCCCAGTCCAACAATTATGGATATAGGCATCCTCACCTCTCTTGCATATTCCTGAAGAAAACGTATGCCAAGAATAATATCAATTTCCGAATAACACAGCGCATTGTCATTCACAAGATAAAGATCCCTCAGATACCGTTTTGCCTGCCTTAGCTTCACAACCACAAGCCTCGCACCCGGTGCCGCCCCTGTAAATCCCTGCTCAGGCTTCTCCTGCCCTGCCGCAAGCCCCGCAAGCATCGTCCCATGTCCACCCGCCTCGTCTGTGACCGGAACTATCTCCTGCGGATTCGGTGCTGATAATGCCTCGTTTATCATGGCATTGTTGTACACCTTCCCATACATCACCATGTTGTCGAGTTCACGTCCTGCATTAATATTATCGCTATCCCGCACATTTTCTGTCATTTCATCAACATTCTGCGCGGTTTTCTCTGCTGTCTGGTCCCATACCGCATCTATAATGCTGCTCCCATCCTCACGCACAAATACTTCATGCTCATACCTTATCCCAGTATCGACTATGCCTATAAGCGTTCCTGTCCCGCGCAGTGCAAGAAACGGCTGTTCCCTCACCTGTGTTATGCCTGCCGCGCCCATGGCTCCATAATCCTGTACACCGTACACAACAGGAAAAGAGGTGTACCCGAAATTACCGTAGTTCACCTCTCCTGTCTCATTCCTATTAAGATGTATTATTCCCCATCTGTCATCTATCTGCGTAATACAATAATCCCTGAACCCCTCCGCACCCGGATTGAACTCATCCGAGCGTCTGTACAGAAGGTCGATATAGTCCTCGCCTGTTATATATTTTCCGCAGTTGTCCATCAAACTTCCTGTATGCTTTTTCTTAATACTATGAACCTTACGCGAAATTATACCAAAACAAGGGCATTGGGACACGGTGTCAGACCCCTGTCCCAGATATGGGACAGGGGTCTGACACCGTGTCCCAATGCCCCCGCCGATTACGCCGGCAGATACCCCGCCGTTCTCATCTCAATCAATGGTCCACCTTTTTTCTCAATATAGGCTCTGGTTATGGTCACCTTTCCTATATTATCATCCTTAGGAATCTCATACATTATATCAAGCATAAATTCCTCTATTATGGAGCGCAGCGCTCTGGCACCGGTCTTTTTCTCAAGAGCCTTCTCAGCTATAGCCTCTATCGCATCATCGTCGAACTCAAGCTTGACCTCATCGAGTTCAAGAAGCTTCTCATACTGCTTGAGTATGGCATTCTTAGGCTCCTTGAGAATCTTGACAAGCATATCCTTGTCAAGAGCATCCAGTGTGAATACAACCGGGAGACGTCCAAGAAACTCCGGTATCATGCCGTACTTTCTCAAATCCTCTATTGTTACCTGGGAAACCAGATTCTCCACATTGTCATACTTATCCTTCAAGTCTGCCATAAATCCTATTGAAGCCTGCTTGTTAAGACGCTCCTTTATGATATCCTCGAGGTCTGGAAAAGCTCCGCCGCAGATAAAGAGAATATTTCTCGTGTTCACCGTGACAAGCGGAACCATCGCATTCTTGCTGTTAGAGCCGACAGGCACCTCTATATCCGCTCCCTCTAAGAGCTTTAACATTCCCTGCTGTACGGATTCACCACTGACATCACGGCTGCGTGTCTCCTTCTTCTTGGCAATCTTATCTATCTCATCTATAAATATTATTCCCTGCTCCGCCTTCTCAACGTCATTGCCTGCGGCTGCAAGAAGCTTCGACACAACGCTCTCTATATCATCGCCGATATAGCCTGCCTCAGTGAGCGAGGTCGCGTCCGCTATAGCAAGAGGCACATTTAAAAGCCTTGCAAGAGTCTTTACAAGGTAAGTCTTACCGCTTCCCGTAGGTCCAATCATAAGCATATTTGACTTCTCTATCTCTATAGAATCCATCGTGTCTGTCGCAACTCTCTTGTAATGGTTGTAAACAGCGACGGAGATAACCTTCTTAGCGTACTCCTGACCAATGACATACTCATCAAGCTTCTCCTTGATCTTGTGAGGTGCCGGAATATCCTTGAGGTTGATGAGAGGAACCTTCTTCTCACCCTCCTTCTTTTTCTTAATCTTCTGCTTCTGCGGTATATCACCCATTAAATCAGACATATTCATGAAGTGGATTCCCGGCATATCCTTTGAGAGCTTCATCATCTCATCATAGTTGAAATCACCCTTCATTATTGTGTCCATTGAACGCTGCATGCAGTCCGGACATACATACATTCCCATGCCCATCTGTATCATCTTGCCTGCCTTGCTCTCGGGGCGGCGGCAGATAGAACATATTTTTTCATATTCAGCATCATTACTTTGATTGGAATTACTCGGGTTTCCCATGCTCTGATTGTTCTCAGAATTTATCTTTGTTTCATCTTTATCTATATTATTTCTATCTTCTGCCATATCTTACTCCTTCTTTTCCCTCCATATTGGTATCAGCAACTATATAAATCGGTCTGTCCTTCACCTCAAGATATGTCTTGGCAAGGTACTGTCCAAAAATTCCCATGAAAAACAGCTGTAATCCGCCCAGAAAAGTTATTATGCATGTCATGGATGCCCATCCTGCAACCGGATCCCCGAAAATAAATTTTCTTACCACAATAAAGATTACTGCCACAAATGCAATAAAACAGAATAGCAGACCAATAAACGATGCAAATACAAGCGGTGTTGTCGAAAATGCAACTATCCCCTCAATACTGTATTTGAATAATGACCAGAAATTCCACTTCGTCTGCCCTGCCACACGCTCAACATTCTCGTAGGCAATCCACTTCGTCTTAAATCCTACCCAGCCGAACATGCCCTTTGAGAATCGATTATATTCCCTGCAGTTAAGAAGTGCGTCAACGAACTTTCTGTTCATCAGCCTGAAGTCTCTTGCGCCATCCACAACCTCGGTTGTCGACATTCTGCCCATGAGCTTATAAAACATCCGTGCAAAAAAAGACCTTATAGGAGGCTCTCCTTTACGTGTAACACGCCTTGCCGCAGCACAGTCATAGCCCTCCTTCGTCACAGCCTCGTACATATCAATCAAAAATTCCGGCGGATCCTGCAGGTCTGCATCCATAATCGCCACGTAGTCCCCATCCGCATATGTAAGTCCCGCATACATTCCCGCCTCTTTTCCAAAGTTCCTTGAAAAGGAAACATATTTAATATAAGGACGCGTCTGTGCTATAGCCTTCATCACCTCAAGTGTCTTATCCCTTGAACCATCGTTAACTAACACAACCTGAAAGTCTGCATAATCCATCTTAGCTATTATTCCATCCAAAACCTCAATAAACTTAGGTAATGCCTCGCTCTCGTTATAGCATGGCACTACAATCGAAATTAAATCGTTCATAAATCTCCTCGCATAGCAGCATACTGAGTTGCTTCAACTATTTATACAGTATACACAATATACCCTATTAATGCAAGAAAAAGCGGAGACGGTTAGATACACTGCCGATATATCCTGCCTGTCTCCGCTTTACGTTTTTATAAATCTGCTTTCTGTTATTTATTGCTTACCTGTGGCTTCTCTGTAAGGGTTAAAGTAGTTGTATATTCTGTAAACGAGCCATTCTCAAGACGTGAGTACACAACCTCAACCTGCTCACCTACCTGATAATATCTCATAAGGTTTACAAGTGTCTCCCATGAATCGACATCCTTGCCATCGAAGCTTGTGATAACATCATTTACCTGAAGTCCTGCCCTCTCTGCCGCAGAATCCTCTGTCACGCTTCTGATAAGGACACCTACAGGCCAGCCGTAGGTCTGTGAAATCTCAGATGTAACCGAGCTTCCTGAGACACCTATATAACCTCTCTCGTCATTGTCAAGTGCAACTCTCGTCGTCTGTGTTGAAAGGTCATCAATTATATCCTTGACAGACTCAATCGCGATGGCATAGCCCATACCTTCTACCTTGGTATCCGACATCTTTACGGAGTTGATACCTATAACCTCTCCGTTGGCATTGAACAATGCACCTCCACTGTTACCCGGGTTGATAGCGGCATCTGTCTGAATAAGATTATCATATACAACATTGTCAACCGTAAGACTCTTGCCAACCGCACTTACAATACCTGTTGTGACTGATATACCATAACCTGCTGCATTACCTATGGCTATTGCAGCCTCGCCGACCTCGACATCCGATGATGAGCCAAGCTTAGCAATTGAAATAGCGCTCATTGTGTCGGCGCTTATATCGTCAAGCTTAACAGCAACCACTGCAAGGTCACTGTCTGTCTTCATTCCCTTTACAACGGCGTCAACCTCGGTATTATCACCGAATGTAACCTTGAGATTGTTTACATTCTCGACTACATGTGCATTCGTAACGATAAGAAGCTCTGTATCGTTCGCTCCGATAATAATACCCGAACCGCTCACGCCTGCCTCATAGGACTGATTGTTAAAGCCTCCCCAGAAGCCAAAATTATAGGAGTTGTTTGTTACGGTCTGTGTGCCGCTGATTGCAACAACCGAGCTTATGACATTCTTAACAATGCCTGAAACATCAATGACATTCACACCTGAATTGACGGAATCGGATGAAACACTCGCAAGTGTCGAGCCGTTTGCCACTGTGCCATCGCTCAAGGATGCGAGATAACTTTTATTGAGTTCCTTTGCAATCTGGCTTAACTGTTCGTCTGTCAGCTCGTTATTAGACTTAGTCGGGAAATTTACATATCCTGCATACATTGCACCGTAGCAGGAGGCACCTGCAACCGCACCAATTACAACTGCGCATGCAACACCTCTTACTGCCCTGAATAAGAAACCATGAGGCTTTTTCTCTTTCTTTGCCTTAGTCTTTTTCTCTTTCCTGTCATTGCCATCATTGTTGTTGACATTTTCATTGTTCATGCCATACATGGCGCTGTAGGCTGACTGATTACTGTACTGATTACGGCTATAGTCTGTCTGGTATGTCTCACGTGCTGACTCACCTGTCTTTGCCTCACTATATGTGCTGCCATATACCTGCTCGCCGGAAGCTGTCCTAGTCTCCACAGCACTCTGTGCAGCATTTTCACTGCTTACATCAGCGTTCTCCACAGCATTATTATTTTCGCCATTCATATTGTTAAATCCATATTCATTGTTATCCATAGCTCTTACCTCCATATTCATCATGAGGGAATCTTATTTTCTTTACTTATTTCTTCATTTCCCTCTCTTTTATGAGTACAATATAACAACGAATTGTGTTCTTTTTGTGATAAAAAAGTGAATGAATTGAGAAATCTTTTCACAATCCACCCACTCTTTTGAATTTCTATTAGTCTGCTATTCCTTAAAGCTTAAAAAACTCTATATCATCCATCATATCTTTATCAGCCTTCTGCATCATTCTGGTACTCAGCTCAGTATCATTGCAGGTCTGAGCGACAGTATGGCAGTTTGCACTGGCCTCCTGTGCGGATGCTCCAAGCTCCTCAGCTATCGCACCAAGGTTACTTGTTGCTGTTACAAGATGTGACTTTATATTTTCAAGAATGTCTGTCACATTCTTGATATCATATATATTGTCAAGGCTATTAGTCACTGCATCAGACAGAATTGCAAACTGCTGCTGTGTATCAGAAATATTCTGCTGTTCCTCCTCAGTTGTTTTGACAACCTTATTCGCATAATCAACAGTCGCTTCACTGAGTTTAACCACCTTTTCAATAATCTGCTTTATCTCCTGTGCGCTTTCCGCAGTTGAATCAGAAAGATGTCTTATCTCCTCTGCGACCACAGCAAAGCCCTTACCAGCCTCACCGGCACGCGCTGCCTCAATACTTGCATTAAGTGAAAGCAGATTAGTCTGGCTTGAAATCTCTTCAATAACAGAAACACATTTACTAATCTCATCAATTGCCAGATTGGTCTCCTGTATCTTCTCCGCAATTCCATCTACTGCATCCACTGATGATTGTGCTGCTGCCATTACAATGCTCATCTGTGCTGCCGCATTCTCATTATTTGTTTTAATCAAACCGGCACTTTTATCAAGTTCTGCAACGTTCTTGAACAATATATCTATTTTATCGCTCAGCGTAATCGTCTGCTCTGTAATATCCTGGGCATTTTGTGCAACATTCTGCGATGTCTGGGATATCTCTGATATAGCAGTGTTAATCTGATTTACTTTATCAGTGTTATCCACTGTCTTTGCCCTGACATCATCAATAGAATCCTTAAGTACCAATGAAGCATTTTTCACCGCTCCTAAGGCTCCCCTGAGAGCACCCTTAAAGTTCGTGGCAGAATCCCTTATATTACGGCTCTCTGTTACCATCGTCCTGACATCTGTATTCACATCAGTGTTCCCCTTGGAGAATGCCTCAATTACATTAACCATCTTTTTAAGTGGTTTTACAATCAATTTGGATACAATAAAAGCAAGTGCAGAGAAAAACAATATAAGAACACCAGCACTTATAACCATTATATTTAAATTTCTTTTCGTATTAGTCAATATTTCCCTCTCATCAGTTGTAAATACTGCCACATAATGCTGCTCTTCGCCGACATAATATGCTGCATGTTTTTTAACACCATTGTAAACATATGATATTGTTCCGGTCTTTTTACTATCCGCATTTCCCAGATTTGCAAGTACCTCAAGCAATGCCTCATTCTCGGACATCCCGCCTACTTTTCCACTATCCGGATGATAAAGAATAGTTCCATGATTATCCACAACATATGTATATGCTGATTCCAGTCCTATATTATCAGCATTATCCAATGGTCTTATGTTATCATGCACATATGTTCCTGCACCTACATAGCCTAACGGAACATTTCCATCCATTACAGGCATATACATTGACATAATGAGCTGCCCCGAAGCAGGTGAATTTATAATTCCTACATTATATACCCCATCACTTGACAGCATCGAATCCTGCAGTTGTTTAAGTCTGTCCCCTTCTCTCATAACTCTTCCAACTACAGAGTCTGTCGGATGCGACAAGACCTTTGATTCCCAACTGGCAAGATATATGCCTTCCCATCCGTCCAGCTGGCCGAAATAATTCTTAGTATACTCCTGTACTTTTTCGCCAAGTTCAGTATCATCCTGATTTTTCAGATAGCTTATCACATCCGGATTGGATGCAAATGTTCCCATTATCGTCTTGGCTGTCTCCGTTGTGTTATCATATGCAATACCCATTTCAGTAATATAAGATACCATTGAATTATTCATGGAATCTCTTATTTCCCTGGATGTCATATTATACATCACAATGCTTAAGCTTATCGACACTGTTATTGTCGGAACAAGAACCAACAACAATAATATCGTGTAAAAACTTATCGTCCTGCTCTTCATACTTCAAGAATCCCTCCAATTTTTATATGGTTCTGTCTTTTTTATATTTATAACTTACATATCAAAATCTATCTTCAAATAACACATTATGTTTCATTATCCTCCATATTTTTTCTGCATACTTACTAAAATCGTCTTGATATATAAGATTATTTTTGCTAATTATTATACCATAATCTTCAAAAAAAACAACCAAAAATGCAGAACCACAGGTGCCCCGCCTGAAAGCAACACATATCAAAAAAAGTTCAGTCCATCACCCAAGGGTAATGGATTGAACTTTAATTTCATAAAATTCTGCCCTAATCCGGACAGTTATATTTTATTTGTCAATGATATTCGCAATCCGCTTCGCTGCCTGCTCATATAAAAATGATGCTTCGCATCTCTTTTATTTTATAAATGGAGAACTCTCTCCCTGATTTCCTGCGTTCTTCCCTGATTCCAGAACTGTGTGCCTATATATCCGCAGGTACGGCGCGCCACATTGAGTGTATTCTCATCCCTGTTTCCGCATTGTGGGCACTCCCAGACAATCTTCTTGTCATCGTCCACAACAGTCTGTATCTCTCCTGAGAATCCGCACTTCTGGCAGTAGTCACTCTTGGTATTAAGCTCCGCATACATGATATTCTCATATATGAACTTGATAACCTCAAGTACAGCCGGTATATTGTGCTGCATGTTCGGAACCTCCACATAACTCACCGCGCCGCCTGTGGAGAGTGCCTGGAACTTGGACTCAAATGCAAGCTTCGAGAAAGCATCAATAGGCTCCGTCACATGTACATGATAGCTGTTGGTTATATAGCCCTTATCTGTTATTCCCGGTATAATGCCGAATCTTTTCTGTAAGCATTTGGCGAACTTGTAGGTAGTGCTCTCGATAGGTGAACCGTAGGTGCTGAATGCTATATTGGTCTTATCAGTCCACTCTGCACATTTGTCATTCATATATTTCATGACTGAGATTGCAAATGGCGTTGCCTCCGGATTCGTATGTGAAAGTCCCGTCATATACTTCACACACTCATAAAGCCCCGCATAACCAAGTGAGATTGTAGAATAACCTCCGTAGAGAAGCTTATCTATCTTCTCACCCTTCTTAAGGCGGGCAAGTGCTCCGTTCTGCCAGAGAATCGGTGCAACATCGGAAACAGTACCCTTAAGTCTGTTATGACGGCACATGAGCGCACGATAGCACAGCTCAAGCCTCTCGTCAAATATCTCCCAGAACTTATTATAATCTCCACCCGAGGAAAGTGCCACATCAACGAGGTTAATTGTGACAACACCCTGATTAAACCTTCCGTAGAACTTATACCTGCCATTCTCATCCTTCCATGGATTGAGAGCACTTCTGCAGCCCATAACGGGGAAGCAGTTTCCCTCCTTAAGCTCCTTCATCTTCTTCTCTGATATGTAATCAGGAACAAGTCTCTTTGCCGAGCATCTGGCTGAAAGCTCTGTGAGGTAAAAATACCTGGAATCCTCTGTTATATTATCATCCTCAAGCACATATATAAGCTTAGGAAATGCCGGTGTAACCCACACTCCCGCTTCATTCTTGACACCCTGAAGGCGCTGCTTAAGAGTCTCCTCTATGATCATGGCAAGGTCTGCTTTTTCCTGCTCATTCTTCGCCTCATTAAGGTACATGAACACCGTGAGGAATGGTGCCTGTCCATTGGTGGTCATGAGTGTGATTACCTGATACTGGATTGTCTGGACACCCTTGGTAATCTCTTTCTTAAGTCTTGTCTCAACTATTTCCGCAATCTTTTCATCGGATGGAGTGCAGCCTAACAGTTCAAGCTCTTCCATCACATCCTTACGGATCTTCTCTCGTGATATATTGACAAACGGGGCAAGATGTGCAAGTGATATGCTCTGTCCTCCATACTGGCTTGATGCCACCTGCGCTATAATCTGTGTAGCAATATTACATGCTGTTGAAAAACTATGTGGTTTCTCAATAAGAGTCTCGCTTATAACCGTTCCATTCTGGAGCATATCCTCAAGATTGACCAGATCACAGTTATGCATGTGCTGTGCATAGTAGTCCGAATCATGGAAATGTATTATTCCCTGCTCATCCGCCTCCACAACCTCAGTAGGAAGAAGAAGCCTTCTTGTGATATCCTTGCTCACCTCTCCTGCCATGTAATCTCTCTGAACACTGTTTACAGCCGGATTCTTGTTGGAGTTCTCCTGCTTAACCTCTTCATTATTATATTCAATCAGTGAAAGGATTCTCGTATCCGTAGTATTGGCTTTTCTTACCAAAGAGCGCTTATAACGATAGCGGACATAGTCTCTTGCAACGTCAAATGCTCCTGTGGACATTATCTGGTTCTCCACCATATCCTGTATCTCTTCTACCGATACAGCCCTGTTAAGCTTGTTGCACTTGTACTCAACATAGTCTGCTATATCCGATATCTGCTCCTTACTAAGAGGTGAATTATCCACAGCAGCATTAGCCTTCGTGATGGCCGCCACTATCTTACTGACATCAAAGCCCTCTTCCGAGCCATTTCTCTTAATAATCTTCATTGAAACCCTCCCAAACTTATAACCACAATATATTGTGTCTCCATAACGTACATGCTACATTATGCAGTGTATACACTGAAATGTCAATACGGAATAATGTACTATTTTTCATTCCTTATTTTCTCATTTACAAATGCCCGCTTCATCCTTTTGACCATGCTTACTATAAGAGGAATGACCATAACCGCCCATACTATAGGCTCTGAAACGATTATACCCCAATATCCTATTACCGGTGTCAGAAGCATGGCAATCAGTACTTTTCCCATAAGCTCAAGCCCGCTCGAAAAAATAGGTGTGATATGGTCGCCCATGCCCTGAAGACTGTTTCTTAGTATTGTTATAGTAGGCACAAGCAGATAAAAGCATGTATCAAAGCGCTGATACAGGCAGGCTGTGTCTATAACCTCGCTTATACCGGTATCAGTGATGGCAACAATCAGATACGGACATACCGTATAGCTCGCAATCAGCACAATAACACACCAGATATAAGAGCAGCCTAACGATACCTTAAGCCCCGCGCGTATCCTGTCATACCTTCCGGCACCATAGTTCTGGCCACTGTATGTAGCCATGGTTGTGCCAAGCACACTGAACGGAAGCATATACAGGTTCGTGAGCTTTCTGGTGGCAGCGTGCGCCACTATGGTGTTCGTTCCCAATGTATTTATAGCCGTCTGCAATGAAAGCGTACCGAATGAGACAAGTGAGTTCATAAGTCCCATCGACAAACCTCCCTCAAGCATCGGTTTCACAAATTCCTTCTCAGGCACAAAATCCTTTATATTAAAATGCAGAAACGCATACTTTTTCCATGTATATCCAAAGCACAGCACAGCCGAAACAGCCTGTGACACAATGGTAGCCACGGCGGCTCCCCTCACGCCCATGTCCATATACTTCACGCACAATATATCCAGTGCCACGTTGAGCACAGCGGAAATTATGAGAAAAATGAGCGGCGTGTACGCATCACCTATGGCTCTTAGATTTGCGGCAAGCACATTGTATATAATCGAAAAGAACAGTCCCACTATGATAACCGTGATATATGCAACGGATGCCTCCCTGTGCTCGTCCATCACATTCATCCAGTCCAGAAGTCCATCCATAAAAATAAGACTTCCCGCCACAACTATAGCAGTAACAACAAGTCCCATTAAAATTGACAATGCAAACACTTTTCTCGATTTATTCTTATCCCCGCTCCCAAAATGCTGTGCCATGATGACCGCAAAGCCATTTGCCAGCCCGACAATGAATCCTACAAGCAGGTCATTCAATGTGCTTATTGAACCGACCGCGGCAAGCGCATCATTTCCAAGATAAGTTCCGACTATACGTGTGTCGGCAAGATTATAGGCAAGGTTAAAAAGATTCCCAATCAGAATCGGAAGTGCAAAATACAGTATTATCCTCGCCGGCTTTCCATGTGTTAAATCCTTCATGTGGGTTTTAATTACCTCTTTTTGTAAATCATATTAGGTAATTGCGAAACGCAGTGTATGCCAGCCGTACGCTGTGTAATTTTACCAGTACACAGCTGTTTACCGGCAGATTTGCGTTTGGCAATTACCTTTGTAAGTTATATTATACATATCCCTTGGCATTATATGAGGCTGACATATTATAAATATGCCAGCCTCACATCAGGTATAAATCATTATCAATCAAATGCAGCTTTTACAGACAGTTATCTGTCTATTCACCTGTGACTACCTTCATAACAGCGTCCGATAATGCAGCAAGCTTAGCCTGTGCATCGTCGAAGCTTGTGCCCTTAACGCCCATGTAGAACTTAACCTTAGGCTCTGTTCCCGATGGTCTTGCACAGCACCATGCCCCATCATTGAGGTCATAATAGAGAACATTGGACTTAGGAAGACCTGTAGGCTTCTTCTCGCCTGTCTTCATGTCAACAATCACATCCCTGTCATAATCTCTCGCCGAAAGCACAGTGAAGTCACCGAACTTCTCAGGAGTGTGCTCACGAAGATTATCAAGCATCTCCTTAATCTTAGCTACACCCTCAACGCCCTTGAGTGTGATTGACTTAAGTCCTTCTCTGTAATAGCCGTATTTCTCATAGATATTGACCATCTGATCCCAGAGAGTAAGTCCCTGCTTCTTGTAGTATGCTGCTGCCTCACACAGAGCCATAACAGCAACGATGGCATCCTTATCCCTTGCATGTGTTCCGACAAGACAGCCATAGCTCTCCTCGAAGCCGAACATATACTCATAGGTATGCTGCTGCTCGAAGAACTTAATCTGCTCTCCGATATACTTAAATCCGGTTAAAACCTCTATAAGCTTGAGGTTGTACTCCTTAGCAACTGCATCAGCCATATTGGTTGAAACGATAGTCTTAACCAGTGCGCCGTTAGCCGGGATAAGCCCCTTAGCCTTCTTCTGTGAGAGAAGATACTCTGCTATAAGCATACCTGACATATTACCTGTAAATGACACATACTCGCCTGTCTTGGAATCCTTAGCGTATACACCAAGCCTGTCCGCATCAGGGTCTGTTGCAAGAACAACATCTGCATTCTTCTCCTTGGCAAGCTTGAGCGCAAGTGTGAATGCTGCCGGGTCCTCAGGGTTAGGGTAGCTTACTGTAGGGAAGTTTCCATCAGGAAGCTCCTGCTCAGGAACAACATATACGTTCTCAAAACCGATTTCCTTCAAAACTCTTCTCGCCGGAATGTTACCTGTGCCGTGAAGAGGTGTATAGACAACAGTCATTGTCTTACCCATCTCCTTGATTACATCAGGGTTGACAATCTGCTTCTTTAACTCTGCAATGTAAGCATCATCAAGGTCGGAGCCGATTACATTGTAAAGACCTGCTGCCTTAGCAGCTTCCTTATCCATCGTCTTAACTGTATTGAAATCTGTGACATTGAGTACTTCTGTGATAATCTGCTTGTCCTTAGGTGCTGTAATCTGTGCGCCGTCCTCCCAGTATACCTTGTAGCCGTTATACTCAGGTGGATTGTGGCTGGCTGTTACAACGATACCTGCCGTACATCCTAAATATCTTACTGCAAATGAAAGCTCCGGTGTCGGGCGGAGTGATGGGAATATGTAAGCCTTGATTCCGTTAGCGGCAAGGCAAAGTGCAGCCTCGTCTGAGAACTCAGGTGACATTCTTCTTGAATCGAATGCAATGGCAACACCCTTATCCTGTGCACCCTCCTTGATAATGAAGTTCGCAAGTCCCTGTGTAGCCCTTCTTACTGTATAGACGTTCATTCTGTTAGTACCGTATCCGATAACTCCTCTGAGACCACCGGTTCCAAACTCCAGATCCTTGTAAAATCTGTCCTCAATCTCCTTCTCATTACCTGCGATGGACTTAAGCTCCTCTCTGACCGACTCGTCAAAGTAAGGATTCTCACACCACTGCCTGTAGGTATCCATGTATGACATGCTATCTCCTTCCTGCACCCCCAATAGATGCATACGAAACATTTCCGCGGTTCTCATTTCTATACAGTACCGGACGCGTCCCGCGCGCCATCAGTATAAAAAATCCACGGATTGTATCTATTTTAACATATCCGTGGACGCTTATCAAGACATAATCAGCCGACCATATCCGATTATATTTTCACTAAGAATCTGTAGGTGCTGTCGGCTCCCAGGGCTTCGTATATATCACATAACACTCTTCTGCTGTATATACATATATACATCCTCAAGAGTTATATTGTCATCAACCCTTACTGCCGCATCAGGAAGCTTATCTCCCACTATCCTGTACGCTCTTCCGTTCATACGCTGGACAATCGTCCCATAAGGATATATTTTTCTTATCTCATCCAGTCTGTCACCGTCAAAATATATTTCCCCTACCTTATCCGATATCATATTTATAAGCTCTAATGGTGAACCCGTTATTTCCATTCTCCCATTCTCAAGGAACAGAACCTCGTCCGCTATTGATTCAATATCACTGATAATATGTGTTGTTAAAAGAATGATTCTGTTATCCGATAGGGATGAAATATAATTCCTGACCGCTATTCTCTCCTTGGGGTCAAGCCCTGCCGTAGGTTCATCAAGAAGAAGCACCTGCGGATTTCCGATGAGTGCCTGTGCAAGCAGGATTCTCTGTTTCATTCCTCCTGAGAACTTTCCCATCTTATCATATCGGTACTGCTTAAGATTCAACGCATTCAGAAGCTCCTCAATCTGCGGCACAGCCTCGCGTCTTTTGACGCCCTTTAAATCAGCTATATAATACAAAAATGACTGCGCCGTCATATCCTTGTAGATATCCTGCTGCTGAGGCATATAGCCAAGCTTTTTTCTGAAATCTCTCTTTAGCGCAGTTATACTTTCGCCGTCAAAGGTTATCTCTCCGCTGTCCGCCTTTATGTAGTCGGCAATAAGCTTAATAAAAGTACTTTTTCCCGCTCCGTTCACACCAAGTACACCATATACTCCCGGCGTGAACACATAATTTACACCCTTTAGAACCTCTTTTTTTCCGTATGACTTTTTAAGTTCCTTTACAGCCAGTTCCATGTAATCACTCCCATCTTCTGCTCCACATTCTGCCGCCTGCAGCTGCCATTGCCACCATCACCAATGTGAATCCGGCAAGCATGGATATAAGCCACACCTTACTGAATGCAAGCAGTACTGCCATCACCGCTGTTCCAACCGCAGGTATTACCCCTATCTGTGCTTTTTGCCCGAATCTTATTGAAAATGCAGCAGCACACAGACACACCGCTATACCCACCGCCAGTCTCTCAAATATCAGCAGCACCGCATATCCCTTTATGCTTCCCGTATATCCTGAATCACCCATAAAGCTTAGATTCATTGCCGACGCCCCGGAAAACGGCATCTCATACCACCTCAGCACTCTGGCAATATCATATCCATACACTAAAAGAAACATTATGACTGTCAATGTCAGGCATACCAATATTCTTCTGGCATACAGCCATGTTCCTCCTTTTTTCATCATGTAGAACAATTCCCCGGAATTTAATGCTCTCTCATAGGCAAAATAATCAACCACTACTACCCATATCGCTACCGTGAATAGTATTCCTATTATAAGCTCTCTTTTAATACTGCCTTTTCCAATAGCGTTATTATAACCGTTCTCAGGTATGACCACCGCCTGTATTCCATATACTGCTTCAATCTCTTCGAGATAGCTGAGCTTATTCTGCAGTCTGAGCTTTACATTCTTCTTATTTTCAACCTCCATATATCTGATATATATACTCATGTACTCATCTTCTGTTATCTCACCTGAGGCAAGCCTAGAATCAGCAGTGCTCATATCGTCCAATATCTGTGTTATCTGCGCATCCAGCTCTTCATATTTCTCCCTTAAGCCGGCTACGCCCTTCTCACCTATCTCCATAAACATCTTATCATCACTAAGCTGATTGTCTCCGATATGTACTTTACTGTCATTTATAAAGCATATTGCCGTTACATAAAAAAACAGACCGATTACAAGTGCTTTTCTTGTTATGAGAGGCTTATACAGCTCCTTAATGAATACTGTGCTCTTTGAGGAGATTTCATGTAACTTCTTGGCAAGCTGTCCCTTTATTCCCGAAGGATACTCTTCAACAGGCTTTCTGTACGCCTCCATCAACACGCCGGCTATCGAAAAGGCGGTTATCAATATTGCCGAACACACTATGATAACTCCGATGAAGCTGAACGGTACTCCGAAAATATCCGCATTGGCATACCTTGTATTAAGTCCCGGAACGTATAATAAATTTACAACATTTATTTTTCTTAACAATTCCCATCTGCTCTTCGGTTCAATATTGACATACAGGAGCACCTCCACTCCCATAAGCATGCACAGCGCAATAATTCCAAGGCTTGAAGCATTGCAGCTGTTTAAAAATACCCATAAGACCAGTGAAAGCATATATACAATAATAAATAATTGTACATAATTAATCAGAATATATTCTCCACGGCTCACGGCAAAGGTATAATCCTTGAATAGCTCCGTGCTCTGTATGGGCGCACTCAAATCACATGCACCGTACACCGCAAAGGCTTCCAAAAATACCACTGCATAGATAACTGCACTTACAAGCAATTGCATAACGAAAAGCTGTACCAGATGGCTGATTCCCAATCTGCCTCTGCCATCAGGACAATAGTACGTTATATTGCGGCTTTTAGATGAATTGAACTCCACCATCATCATAACCATTGTAAGCATGGCAGCAGCTATAAAATAATACAATGCCTTATATTCAAAAAATGCTTCAATTCCTCTATCATTGTCAAATATAAGCACAGTATCTTTGATTCTCTGGTAATCCTGCATTGTCCTGATAATATTCTTAAGTCTGTAGCCACCCTGCGTGGCAAAGAGCTTACGCCTGCTCATCGTTTCCGCATTGGAGATTATGCTGTCCACATAAGCCTCATATCCGCTGAGATATTCAAGCTTGTCACATACCATGCGCAGAACCTTATCCGAATAATTATTCTTCCAGTCCTCCAATGCCATGTTATATGTTGTCGCAAAATCGGTTCCACCGTATACATCAATGTATGTTTCCAAAGCTTTCCTGCTATCATGAAGCCCTGTAAAGCCTGTGTCTTCTACCTGCCTGAAAAGGAACATACCTGCGCACACAATCAGAATAGATACAAGTATTATTATATTTTTTCTATTTATTATCGTCTTATATCTATCCATAATATCTCCCTTTTTACTGCCCCGTAATACTCATCTGAAACAATGTCCAGCCATCAACAGTCTCTATATCAGCCATCTGAATATACGCATATATCATCCCTCTGTCACCAGCAAGTCCACGTGCAAATATATACTCTTCATTTCCAAAGAACAAATTATCGTAACGTGAGAAGCCGTTTATCTGCCTTACCAAATTTCCATCATTGTCAATTACATATACGCTTGGCATTTTACCACTATCTGAATGTATTACAGACAATAAATCTGTCATTATTATATAATTGCCAATACACCTCATATCAAATAGATTGTACCCTTCTGGACTCTCATATAGCTTTTTCTCTTTGCCATCCTTCATATCCCTTCTGTACAGACCATCATTGATACGGTAAAAATAACAATATCTCTCATCCTTTGAGAAACAGTAACCACTAAAATTTCCCAAATCAATATATTCTGTCTTATTAGTGTCAAAATCATACGCAACAAGTCTTGTGCCCTGCGTACTGTCTTCCATATTCTCAGTATTATAGATATATTCCTTCATATATAATCCTGAAGAATACCACTGCAGCTCCTCCTCAAGCATGTATGCCTCATCCATATTCTCATATACCATCTCATCAACTTTACCATCAAGACTTCTCTTTCTGATAAATGTATTCTGTCCGTTCTCAATATAGGTACAGATTATATACACATTGTCATCCCTAAAGTAAAGATAATATGTGTTAGCTCCACCATAATCCCAATCTCCTATTTCAAACAGCTTTTCTCTATTACTTCCGTCTGTGTCCATTCTGTATAACCATGTATATCCGCCGCTATTCTTGACAAGATACAACTTATCTGCATAGTACCATATACCTCCCCTGTATTCTGTCCATCCAAGAACTGCTGTGCAGCTCTCATCATTATGTTGGCATTCCGGTTTACTGCACACAGGATACTGCTCATGTGTTTCCTTGTCAAAATAATAGATTTTCTCCACAGAAGGAGAACAGTTAAAATCTCCCAGCCTATAATAAAAACCATCCTGGCTTGCCGTAAATTCATTAAGTCTCCATACCGGCTGCGTTTCCTCATAATTATTCTGTGTGCCGTCCCCTGTGGTGCCACTGGGTGAGCTATCATTTTTTGAACAGGCTGATAATATTAATACAATCATTGTAAGCAACACAACTCTCTTCATTTTCCCCATACTATTTTAATTAACCGGATTATCACCTATAGTGGGTAAATGATAATCCGGTTTTCTCCTTTCATCGCATAAAATTTTATTTAATAGTCATCATATTCTACTCTTGTACTATAAGATTTATAGTACAATCTCCACTATACCCTGACACCTCAAACTTTGCTTGTGCATAAGTTACCACAAATTTCCAATTGTCACTAAATGAGCAGGCAGATGTTTGATATGCATCATGCCTATACGCCGAATAATCATTAACCCCATACACATACCCTTGCACCTGAAAATCCGATGTTTCAGATGAACTAGCATTCAAACTCGTTCGCGCTCCATTAGCAGTCAGCGAAGCCGTTACACTTGCCTCTCCAGCATCATCCCTGCCTATCTCTGTTTTATTCATTGCATAACAGATATCTGCCATGCCATTGCGTAAAAATATCACTGTAATAATACAAGCTGCCATAAGCTTCATAATTTTTCTATTCATTCCTAATCCTCCAACAATTGATTATATTAAAAAAATATCATATTTCACACAACTATTTGATTTTAAAAAACACATTTCTTTGTCCGCTGTATCCCTGTACTATAGATGATTCTAAAACTGCTCTGCTTGCAATATTTCCAAAATCAATAATCAGCAGGCTGTAAATTATTGAACCATCCTCTTTCCATATTAATGTACCCGAATCATCTATCAAATTTTCTGTCATTGTGCCTATTGAGCGAAAATACATCTGCCCCGTATAGCCTGATGGCTTATATGGTGTTGGGTTGTTACCATTATTTAATTGTATAGCCAATTGGCATGCCGACCTCCATGCTGCATTTTCTTCGTGCTCATGAAAATCCAGTCGTATATTTTCCCCCTTATCCACCACTCCATTTCCATTGGTGTCATTATGCTGCATATCACCCGCAAATTCATTATTGTATGTAACAATACCTATTGCCGTTGTCCTGCCTTCATATCCGGCATCCATCCTGGACTTAATGCACCATGCAACACCCTGCTGGTCTGGTATATACGCTGAGGATTCACAATATAATACCTTGGCTATATAATCTATTGTCGCGTCCGCATTATCAGCTAAACTCATAACAGCATTATTTCCGGTAATATCGGCACCAACCGTGTATCTCTTACAATATATTTCAATCGAATCTCCATGCAACTCATACAACTGCTCTGCTTTCTCGTCACTTATACCGTCAATGTATCTTCCGTCTGCCTGTGCATAATATCTTTCTGACCAGTACCAGCCTGTTTCAACATCCAGATATTTCTGTGTATATCTGAACGGATTGATATTACCTACGAATGTACTATCATCGCTCTTTTCAACCCACATTCCATTCTCATCAATTCCTAATACATTCTCACATACTCCATAATTGTATGTATATCTAACCACTTCATTACCTTCGGAAGCAATTCCTATTATCGCCCCTGCATCATCATGCTCATACTCGTATACATATTCTACACCATCATATGTAAAACCATATAGCCTCATTCTCCCTGTTACTTGGTTATACACATAACTGTATTCAATCACAGTATCTTCTTTCTTCTCAGAAAGCAAATATCCATCTGCGCTGTACTCATATGTTACCAATAATCCATCCGAACTTTTACTAATTCTATGACCATCATCATCATAACTATATATGTATATTATTCCATCCTTCTCTATTCTGTCAAGCCGGTCATAGAAAATTCCTGCACTCCATGTAAGCTGCCATCCGTCATACTCAGGCTCGGACCATACCTCCCCGGAACCCGTCCATATGTTCCCCATTAAATCATAATCAGTCTCACTCTGTTCCGACATGTCCAATGACGCGGCAGACACGTCAATTGTTCCGAAAGAGCTTATCAATGTCACTGCCGCTAAAAAACCTGCTGTCATTTTTCGCCATCGCTTTTTAATCATAAAACACCTTATCCTTTCTCGGTTTCATATTATAAGAACCACACGTAAATGTTTTCGCTACATTGATAATTATATCTTAAAAAGAAAATAAAAAATATGATGTTTTATACAAATTATTTTTTATAAAACATCATATTTTTTCATAGCAATAACTGCTATCATTGCATAGTCAATCAGATATACTAAAAGGAGGATATTTTAATGAACAAAAAACACAAATGGTTAATGATTTTTGTATTAATATTTTTATTATTGCAGCTATGCAACAGCTCCTCAATAAATACCTTTTTCAATGAAACTAAAGAAGAAGACAAACCTATCAATTATGTATATTCAGATTCAATTTTATTTTTTAACCATGTATAGTTACTCACTGCCTTATCGCGGTTACTGTTTCCAAATATCTCACAAGCATTTATTACTATCTGATAAGCATTAAGGGCTTCCAGATTATTATTAAACTTTTCCTGTGAGTATGCATAGCAAAATATAAATGTTGCCACCAGCTTGCCCTTGCCGGAACTAATATCAAGGAACATTCCTTTTGTAATATACTCCAGCGACTCATCATATTTATTCAAAGACCTGTAATCCGAAGCCAGACTATGATATGCTATAAGCATTTTATTGATATATGCCTGACTTTTAATATTTCTTGACTCACAATAGTCAATTACAATTTTTGAGTACTGCACAGCCTTCTCAGTATTGCCAAGAATACTGTAGGCCTGTGCGATGTGAATAATAATCAGCAGCTCTTCAACCCTTAAAAACACCTTATCAATTTTCTTGTTCTCAATATCTACCGTAAGTGCAAGGCATTTTTTACTTCTCTCCAGATATTCCTTGGCAGTAATTTTCTTTGACGTGTACGCAATTGCATTTCGGCTGTCCATGATAAATTGCTTGTTTATCCGGGTTTTAACCTCGTCCCCGCTTCCTGCCCGAATCAGTTCTTTTTCCAGCTTATCAATCAAGCCGTCTGCCTTTTCAAGCTCCAAGTTCATCATAGCTCTTTCAAGCTGATATTTCAGCATATAAGCTTTATAACTGGTGCAATATATATCACTGTGTATATGACCTGACGGAATGCCAAGTCTTTTTCTTATCTTTTCATATCCATTCTTCTGCGGCTTGGCCTTGGAATTCTCTATCAGCCACATGCTCCGCATACTATAATCGGCATCTATGCTCAATCTTTTCTGTGTAATACCCTCTCTGGCTCTGTACAGCTTTATGATATCGCCCTCCGTCACGAAAGCTCCGCCGTTCCACACACCACATCTTAAGAGTCTCTCTGCAAAACCACAACCTTCATCCGGCACATTTCCCGATAGTCTTTTCAAAAATCCAAGAACCTCCTGCCAGCTTTTGAGCAGTCTTTCCTCATCCTGTGCCCTGTTGCTGATTCCCAGATTTTCCATAAGCTGTATATACTGCCGTAAAGTCATTTCCAGCATCCGGCACTGATTATGCGTTCTCATCAATTCTATCGACCTTTTGCATGGTGCAATTCCCTGTTCCGCTCTCCCCAGCATTATCTGGATTCTGACGTACAGGTATGATATATATGGAAACAGCAGCGCTACACTTCTTATATCCCTTCCGTTGCCATCAATATATCTTAACATCTGCCCTAAATGTCTGCCGGTTCGTTCAAGAGCCGCATTATTTTCAAGATTATTCTCCACCTCAAAATAATCGCTTAAAACATTCATGGCAATTTCTTTATCCGACAGCATTTTCATACTTGTATCTTCATCCTCAAATTCCATGCTGTTTCCTAAACCTGTATATTCAACAGCTTGCCTAGCATACCTCTCCGCATTTTTCCTCCTTCCCTCAAACCATTCCAGCATACTTACCGCCATAACGCCAAACTGCATAATAAGCTTTGGATTCATGCTCCATCTTTTTTCTTCTCTATCAGATATCTCACCGTTAACATCCACTATTCCGTACATGTCATCAGAATATAATAATTGTCTCAATGTCACAGTATCCTTATTGCGTATGGCTTCCATGTTCTTATCCCTCCACTCCAGATACTCATACACATCATAATCAACCCATGAAATGAAATCCATGCTATTCATCCCAAGTCTCTCTAACATCATTTCAAGTGTAAGATAATCTATATCCATTTCGCCTGTACAGTACTCATCATATTCCGACCTTGTACAGATTCCATCACAAAGCCACTCAGGAGCTATATGTTCATATTCCAGCTTTTCGTTTATTATCCTTAATACAAGTTCCTCTTCCATATTTCCTCCTGCTGTGTTATAGAATATCAAATCTTGCCTGCGGATAAGCGAAATAAGCGTCCACGGACTGTATTTATTCTAACACATCCGCAGACGCCTATCAAAGTCCAGCTCTTACAAACCATAGAATGTCTTGTAATCCATATTATAGTACATCACATATATGAACAATCCCACAGCAGCAACTATAATCGCACCAATATTGAGCAGAACAACCGACAGCACTATATGTATGATTGAGAGCACCAGCACAGGCTTCCACACCTTGTCAAGTGAGGCAAACTTAAGCCCCATAACACCCAACGCTATTCTCACAGCCGCAAGTGCAACAACAATCAGCAGATATACAACCGTCCCGAAATCACCGCCCGACCTTATCCAGGTCTCTCCAAACTGATTCATCACAACCGCTCCACCGGTCTCATCTACAAGCTGCACCACTCCCATGATGGCACCTGCTACACCGAACAGCATATACAAGATTGAACATCCTCTTACAGTTTTTTCCATGGTTTGACCTCCTTACATAGATGGTTCTTTTATTGTAACCTTTTTAACATTATTATAATAGAAATTAACGTCTCCTGTCTGGTCATAATTACATCCTGCACAATTAAAGAAGTAAATTGCTGCTTGACGATTCAGCCATTCATTATCTCCATAATGCTGAGATGCCTGAGTTAATGTTTTTGAATCCCTGTTTACATCTTTCATTACATTATCAACAGAATCATAATATTGTCCGCTCATGCTCTGTGTCTGACTAACATACTCCGCTGAAGAACAATTCATCCACATGCCATCATAAGTACTATAAACCTGAGTAAAAACTCTAGTCCAATTTGCAGAACAATGCATATACAATGTAGCATTTTTTGAATTTGAAGCTATCCGTGATACATCAATACCTGCTATACTTGCAATAGTTCCAAACATAAGCGGACCTGATATATAGTCCAAATACGAACAAATTGACGCGTTAATACAATTGATAAAAAAATCTGCTGATTTAGAGTTATAAATATTTACAGGACTAGCCGCTACGGCATAATGTGATGAATCTGCTGCTGTGACTGTGCACTGTCTCATAGTATATTCATTTCCATTATATGTATATTTATAAATTGAGCTATTACTAGCACGCGAAATAGCATTTTGTTGACTTTCCCCATTAGAAAACACAACAAGATACTTTCCATCTCTATCAATTCCCATCTGCTCAAAATCCATATTCAGATAATTATATAATTCATCATAGTTCTCATTATCTATTATATAATTTTCATAACCCATTGTGTCAAGCTTTTGAGCATATTCGGCAAACAATTTAAAACCCTATAATTATTTTGCATAGCTTTTGGAGGAGATTCCAAAGCATATGGATGAACCTAATACAGAGTTTTGCAAAGACCTGCCATCAGATTGCAGAAAATAAACCTGAAATGTGCCGCTTCGCAGAGCGGTATATTTATGTAGGAGTACCCACTATGAGGCGCTTACCTATTAACGAACCTTGACAGATCAACGATTGCTCTGAAGTCTATCACGGGAATCTTATACCCTTTTGACAGGTTAATTGAGTAAGATTATGGCTGTCTGGATTGATTTTCAGATTCATAATGCAGTGCTAAGAAAGTCTAAGTGTGTGTTTTTCTTCATCGCTTAATGAAATAAAAAAGATAAGAAGTTTTTCAAAAAGATATTTGTTTAGTCTGCATTTCATTTCATTGGGAATATTGCAATGACCTGTTGCTTCATGATTAATATAAGGGCATCCGCCTACACATAGATTTTGAGCCCAACATTCAGAACAACCAATTCGATTTTTGAGCAAAAAATCTTTTTCAAACAGCCTCGCTGCATTTTGAATATTTATTTCAAGAAGATTTACATTGCCAATAACATAAGATGAGCCAACAAATCTATGGCAAGGATACATCTTTCCGTCAACGTCAACAGCCAGTGTAGTTATGAATGCAGTACAGCTGCAACTTCTTTCTTTGAAATACGCTATTTTCTTTAGGTTTTGGTATATTAAGGAATTGGCTTTGCATTTATCGATTTTGCCGTGTTGCAAATCAGTGTAAAAATGCTTTATTAAGCGATCGTAAGAACATTCCACCGCTTGCAGGGACTCTTCTGTTTGAAAACAGTTCATTGCCTCGCCAATATAAAAATCTGTTTTCCTCTGGTTATATAACGCTTCAGCAATTTCAACATAATCATCGTTTTCCGGGGTAGAGGTTGCACGTAGGGAAATATGGTTTTTACCCAATAGATGAATATTTTTAACTGAATTATCATAACTGCCAACACCAGATTTGCTAATCCTATGTAAATCGTGTTTGACTTGCGTGCCGTCAACACTAAATGACACATAGAAATTGTTTGCCTTAAAAAAATTAGCTATATCCTCACTAATGAGTGTGCCGTTAGTAGTAACAGCATATGAAATATGCTTATCATTTTGCAACGCAATTTGATTCGCATATTCAACAAGTATTTTAATCAACTCTATATTTATTAACGGTTCTCCCCCGAAGAACGAAATACTGACATGATCATCTTGGGTATGTGCAAATAAAAAGTCGATTGCTTTTTTTCCAACATTTTCTGACATCACCCCAGGATGGTTATACTCTCCCTCTGATGCATAGCAATATGAACACGCTAAATTGCAGCATTGACACACCATGAGTTCAACCCCATGCAAATAGTTGAGTGAATATTGCAACTCTTCTTTTTTTATGGCAGTATCTATAAGGCCAACACTGCGAAAATCGTTCAACATGGCTTCAATCTCACTTTGAGAAGTTGAAAACTTACATAACATTTCTTCCTGTATTCTTTCAATAGAACAACCATTCATAGTTATCAGAAAGTCTGTTTTTTCATCCAACTCAAACAGTGCTCCAGTCTGGGCGATATACAGATATTTAATACCACTATTTTGAAATACTTTGTGTGCATTTAATTCTAAAATCATATTTATCATTCCTCACTAAATGCGTGTGTTTGCATATTCCACAACTGCAAATATGGTCCATCCTTAGACAAAAGCTGATTATGTGTTCCTTCTTGAACGATGTGCCCATGTTCAAGAACGATGATTCGATCAGCTAACGATACCGCACCTAACCGATGGGTAATGATAATGCCTGTTTTCCCATTCAGCTCCTCACGGAAAGCATTATACATTGCTTTTTCTTTTAGCGGATCAATTGCCGAGGTGGCTTCATCAAGTACAAGAAACTCGCTATTCTTATAGAAGCCTCTGGCACAGGATAGTTGCTGCCATTGTCCGCCGGAAAGCTCACGACCGCCAAATTCCTTGCCCAGCAGTGTGTTTTGTGAAATTCCTGAATCATCTAAAAACGCCTGCTTTTTCTGCTCTATTTTCTTCTCATTAACATCGTTGAAATTACCCATAACAATGTTATCACGAATTGTCATTTTATAGCGATTAAAATTCTGCGGTACAACGGACTGATTTTTGTGAAGATTTGCTTCTGATATGGTCGAAATATCGATTCCATCATAATATACAGTGCCACTGCTTGGCAAAAAAAGTCCCAAAATCACATTAGTTAACGTAGTCTTTCCGGCTCCGTTTTCTCCAACAATTGCAATCACTTCTCCTTTTTTTATGGCTAGATTAATATCTTCCAAAGCCAATCGCTCTTGCCCGGCGTAGCGAAATGACACATGGTCAAGCTTGATTTCATCATTTAAAGAAGATGATATGTTGGAATCTGCTCGTTCTGCTGTTGCCCAATAATCGAAAAATGGTTGAATCATTTTTCTGTACTGTCCCTCATATCCAATCATAGAAACTAATGAGCTGAAGGCTGACATCATAGATGCATATGCAGCGATTGCAGCTGTACAGCTTGCATAGTCGATTTTTCCGCTGAACAATAGTATGACTGACACCAAATATCCACCAAAGGAGCCAATAAACTCAAATGGAATCATCAACAGCCGAAGAAGAAATATTTTCTTACTTTTTATACTTTCGACTGTACTTTTCTCAGCTCTGCTTTCACTCCACTTTTGGAAAAGTAAATCCGCTGCATAAGTCACACGACTTTCCTTGCAGGCAACCTCATCAATCAATCCTTTTACATATTCGCTTTCCTCACGCTTACATTGCTCTATTGCTTCGTAATATCGCTTCCACAAGTTTGCATGGTAGAGTAAAGTCAAACAGGGAGGAATTGTTGAAAAAGGCAGCAAAAACATAAACCATAGATTAAAGGTCGAAATATACATCGTCACAGCAATCGCCTGCAAGACAGCCATAAAGATACTAATCCATATCTCAGCATATCGAAAGAGATTTTGTTTTGCTCCGTCTGCCATGCGGATCATTTTGTTGGCACATGGATTTTCGTATGTCTCATTGGATATTTTTTGACTTTTTCTAAACAAATTGAACCTTATTCGCTGCTCAAATATCGGAATTGTACAAAATTGTACCCGATATCGCTTATAATAAAAAGAATAGGCAGCCGAAAGAATAAGCATGAATCCGTACAAAAATACATTTTGGAGCATTTCTTTGCTATATCCATTGGAAACCAATGAAACAACTTGCCGTGTTGCCCATACACTCAGCATGGTGATAACACAATTTAAAAGTCCACATACAATCATTTCAACAAAACTTGCAGGTGACATTTGAAATACAAAGCAGAAATAATTTCGTTTATTCGCTTTATTGCGTATTTGTTTCATAATACATCCCTTTCTGCGCTTCAAATAGTTCCCGGTAGTATGCACAGGAACTCATGAGTGTGGTATGGGAATCCATAGCAATTAGATGTTTATTACGCAGAACCATAATATAATCTGCAGTTTTCACAGCACCTAATCTATGGGAAATAAATAAAGTTGTCCTGCTCCCAAAAGTTTCTTCATAAACACGATAAAAAGCCATTTCTGACATAGGATCCAAAGCTGCATTGGGTTCGTCCAGCACAACAATTGGCGCGGAAGATAGAATCGAACGAGCAACGGATAACTTTTGCCATTCTCCTCCCGACAAATCCACACTTTCCTGCTTTAGAAGGTTCAAATTGACATCAATACCTTTCTGGGAGAAACATTGTGCATTGAAATTCAACAAATGCAACACACTGTTGATTTTTCCAGATTCCTGTAGCTTCGTCGAGCTCAGTGAAACATTTTCCCTAACTGAGAGTGGATACCGGTAAAAATCTTGAAACACCGCAGAAAAGAGCTGTCTTTTTTCCTCTCTGGACATTTCTGATACATCTTTGCCACCCACTAAAACACATCCTTCTGTCGGCTTGTAAAGTCCAAGAAGAAGTTTCACCAAGGTTGTTTTTCCGCAGCCATTTTCTCCTACCAACGCATAATGCATCCCTTTTTGACATGTAAAACTTATATTTTCTAACACAGGGGTGGATGTACCAGGATATGTAAAACTGACATTTTGAAACTCTATTCCTTTTGAAAGATCAGCCTGTTTTTCCGAATGATGATTTTCTTCCTCCTCCAATTGAAGAAATGAAAAAAAAGCGGACATTTGCGTAAAACTGCTCGAAGCATCAAAAACTGCTCCATACAATTGATTTCCAACATTCCGCATGGTTGTTATAGCGGTAAAGGCAGCAATAAACGAACCTAAAGAAATCCTTCCATTTACCAACGGCGAAATTAACAGGAGAATTGCTATAATACTGTACACTGCTGCAAAAATAGTTGTTGCACACTCTGAAAAAAGTCGTTTTCTTCCCAGCAGACTGTTTTTTTTCATTGCATTGGCAGAATCCTTTTGATATCTTCGCTCAATTTCCTGGTTGTAATGGAATATCTTTCGTTCTGCGGCATATTCACGATGTAAAAGAATGGATGATAAATAATCTGAATGGCGCATATTTTGAATATATTCACCCCAAAAATTATTCGTATTTCTGCCTGCATTCCGATTAATCACAATTCCAAGCAGCAGTAGTATAAAAACAACAATTGCTGTCCTCTTGTCAATTGCAAATAACACTATAAAAGATGTTGTGATTTGAACACCGCATTTTGTAACTGTTTGAAGTGCAGCATAAAATGTGCTATCCAAATCAGCTGCCTTTTCCGCACGTCCATATAATTCGTGAAACGCCTGTGTTTCGGTAATTTGGAAAGAGACTTTATTAACCTTTTCCAAACGTTGTGCATCAAGCTTCTTTCCTACGGCTATGTTATGCCGATCCATTCCAAGCTGTAAAATAGCTACCAACAGAGAATTTACAAGCATCAACATAATAAATATCCCAATATTTGTTGCAAATGCTTGTAAACCTCCGCCCAATATGCCTAAAATAACCGCATCAAACAAATTTCGCTCTATCATGATTTGCAATGCAGGAATGATGCCTATCAGCACACACCCAATCATCGTTACACCAAAAAGCAAATGTGGGTAATATTTCTGAATATAGGAAAATTTACTCATCCAAACACCTCAGTATTGATATGGGGACGCAAGAGCTGCCAAAGAACCGCATCGATGTTTGCCGGTTAGTATATGATTCCTAATGCACCCTCCAAGACAATCAGGACTCATTGAACAGCCTTTGCATTTCTCATCTTGCAAAAAATCTGCATATTGATACCACGCTAGAACTCGACCGGTATCCCATTCCGCTTTGCCAGTTTCTGCTAGATAACCCATTTTTGCTTCTTCAAAAGAAAGGTCATTAACACATTTCCACAATGACAAATCGGGCAGAATATGAATAACATTTGTATCGCCACAAGCTTCACATGAAAGATAAGTACGTCTGTTTTTGTATATAACGAACCCCATCCGATGCCCTAACTCATTAAAATGATTGAGTTCGTCATAATGATTGTTGTTGCTTTCGTGATATTTTTTAGTTTCGTATACAGGTCTGAACAAAAGCGATATATACTTTCTAATATTCGGTTCAAATAAAGAAAGTGTTTTTTCTACATCTTTTATCGACGTGTTATTTAAATTAAATCGTACTAACAGTCTTAGATTTTGGTTTTCTGCTACATAGCTTGCAACAAATTTAATCTTTTCAATGAGCAAATCAAAGCTCGGCACACCTGTTTTAAAAATACGAGTTTGATCATGCTGCGATTTTGCACCATCAATTGTAATCTGTATCAAATTACAATTAATGCGTAGCAAGAACTTCATCACCGAGGGGTTTATCAGAGAACCATTAGTTACAATGGTTGAACCAATAGAAAATCCTAATTCTTCGGACAATGCCTTTACTCGTTTTGTAAAATCATCAATTTGTTTTCTTTTGAGAAGTGGCTCGCCTCCAAAAAAATTCAAATTTACGTGCCGAAAGTTAGGTGCTTCTTTTGCTATGTATTTCTCTACAGCTTTAAAGTAATTGGAATTTTCATTTTCAATGAGATGAATACTAGGTTTTTCAAAACAATAAGGACAGTCAAAATTGCAAGCCATTGTGGGCAGTAAAATCAAGCCTAAAGCGGTAGAATTAAAATAACGTTTGTTGTAAGCATATCGTAATGCATTTACTTCATCCAGATTTTCATCAACAATAAAACCATTCTCTGCCAAGATATCAAGTGTCTGATTATCCGAGTTATTGAGTAGAATTTTTTCTAAAAAATCTTTTTCTTCTACCGCAATTCTTGCCTTAGTCATAGAATTATATATTTCAAATCCTCCTTCTCTATTGGTGAGAAGATTATTGTATATACTTTGTTTAAACATATTTTAGCCTCGCTTCCCAATAAAATGGGCTTACCAATATGAATATTACATCTCAAAGTGTACTTTTTACTATTGTTTACTGATCCTAGTCATACTGACAGGACTCAGGATCGGTACATTGACATGCATCAAGACACGCAGGGCATACATCAATAGATGCCGGAACAACAAGTTCATTAAGAGTAGTTGCTGCTACATTAACAAGTTTCATTCAAATCTCTCCTTTTAAATATTTTTATATGATTTAAATCATATATAGATTAAGATTATAGATAATCTTCTTTTACTTTACCATGACATTTACAGAATATTTTATTTCACTAAACGTCATGGTAAAACATATCAGCTTATGTATATAATAGTATTATTGTATAATCGAATTTAAAGGAGACCAACTCATGAATAGAAAAATGAATACTATAATTGCACTTACACTTATTATCGTTGAGCTAATTACGATTAAAATTAAATGTATTAATATAATTTTGCCAATATCTTCAGTAACCATTTATTCCGATGACTTAGAGTTAGGAGAGAATAAACGATAATAAAAAATATTTATATTTCTCCTTTATGCTTTTGAATCCATCTTCTATACAACTGCATACGGTGATTTTCTTGCAAATACCATGCAATCTGATATGCACATTCACACAACTCTATATCTTCTGAAGTTACCAAGTGGTCATCTTCAGAATTATTCCACGCAATACAATACAAGAGGGTCGGTAATACATAGCATCTCTCACATTCAAGCTCCAATGTTATTCCCTGATAAGCATATTCTTTGGATTTTTCATAATTTCCAGAGTTTCCCTCGTAATTAGAACAGTTTACAAGTATTTTCTCATATTCACTTGAAAATGCTCTTGAAAAAAGATAGTTATTAGCACAGTATGCTTCGCACATCCGTTCATAAACAGCTAACTTGCTATATTCCTTTTCTCTATCCTTCCAATAGAAAAATTTATTAATAATCATACTCTCTATATTCGTAAAAATAGTTATATCATTTATTTTTTCAATAGGAAATCCTAGCATATCCTCATACATTCTGGCGTTTTCTCTGCAAGCCGTATTTTCTTTTTGTATTTCCAGTTCAATGCCCTTGTATTTTAACAACATTTGATTTATTTTTATGGAATCATCCAATTTTTTCTTTAATTTTTCAAATACTTTTCCAGCCGTTATGTAATCCTTTATCTGACTGCACTGTACCAATACATCCCACATTTTATGTGTTTCCAAGTCATCGGATACTAAAATATCTTCACACATCACTCCTTGTAATTCAATATTATTAAATAATTTTGTAACTGTATTATATTGAGCTGAGACCTTCATATTTAAAATTCTACTAGCTGTTTCTACCGTACATACTCCATCAGACATTTTCTCAACTGTAATACCTTTCAGGCACCTACGCTCACCTAACATTTTTTCTGCCGAATAGAAACCGCCATCAATATAGTATGGATACCACTCAAACAAATCATAGGTTATATTATTTTTTTCCCTGAGCTTAATAATATCCGCCATAAAAATACTCCATTGTTCATCTGGTTCCATGCCCATCAGATCAATAAGCATATTACGTTTTTCTATAAGTGAGCATACATAATGCAGTCTTGATGTTTTTCTTAAAACGCTGAGAGCTTCCCCAATCTCATTAAGCCACATTCTTCTCTCATAATTTCCCATATTTTCAGGTGGATATACTGTCATAAGCATTTCATTTAACAGCTTAGGATAAATGCACACAAAGTTCCACTCCTCAAATTCATTACTTTTACAATATTTATGGAGTTTATCATATATCGAAGCAGCAACATCATTTTTTCCCAATTCTGCATTAAGTCGTGCAATATTGGCGAGCATAAAAAATTCATATACTGATACACATTTATATGATATATCTTCATTATATTTTGGTTTTGTATATGACACCGTAAATTCATATTTTTTTAATGCTGTATTCAAATCACCTTCAAGTTCAGCAATCCTCGCTTCCATGTATTCAGCAAACTGCTTATTCAGTCGGTTATTATTACAATGTTTTTTCCGATACTTATTAAGTTCTTCTTCTGCCTGTACCAGATATCTAGATTTTATATATTCAAGTATTATAAATCTGTCATACATTTCATCATATTCATCTCTACACAGATATCTGCCAGCCTTACCACCATTTATTCCAAGTCTTTGCAATATAGCAATGATTAAATGAATATCTCCTCTGTGACTTCCATTTTCTATTTTACTAAAAACACCACTACTGCACAATCCATCACAAACCTCTACTGCAGATAAATCTTTCTTATTTCTTTCCATAGCTATTAAATTTGCTATATATTTATATTCCATCAAGCCTTACCTCTGCCCTCCTGATATATAAGCCATAATTCCTGCACTACATAGTAACCTGTTTTCTTATCTTTTCATCCTCATAACCATCCCTTTGAACAGCCACATCTGAAGTCCTAAATACGTTGCAAAGCCTGTATCCTTATGTTTTCACCCTCATTTTTTGAAGTATTCCTAAGCTTGCCGGACAGCCCTTTTATGATACCTTTTAAGTACGCCGTCACAAGCCCCTTTTTTGCAAAGTATACTGTCTTTATGACAATTCCCGCCGCAATAAACGGTATGTTGAGTATTAGCTGCCAGACCGGCATATTCTTCCTTAACATCCACATGCTGTTTCGTGCTGACAGCTCCACCTTGAAGGCATTGTGTCTTGAGCCGCTTGAGGCGCTTCCAAGGTGATACACCTTCGCGTACGGATTGTAGAGATTTCTATAGCCCGCAAGCCTTGCCCTGTAGCCGATGTCCATATCTTCAAGGTACGCAAAAAAGCTCTCATCGAACAAGCCAATCTCATCAAAAACGGATTTTCTGTATATGGCGGCGCCGGCGCAGGAGGAGAACACCTCATGCGGCACCATGCAGCCTGACACAGGCTTGTCCCTGTCCGGAGCAAAGCCCCAGCCAAGGGCTGCAAGTTCATCCCCGGCATCGTCCACAAGCTCATGGTCTGCGTTCTGAATCATAAGCGCAGAGCATGAGAACACGTCCGGCTTGCCCTTAATCATCTTGTACTGGTTTTTGACAAAATTAGGAAACACTATGGTGTCATTGTTAAGCAGCAGCACATATTCGCCCTCTGCCGCCTCTATGCCGCGGTTTACGGCGTATGCAAAGCCCGTGTTGTCATCAAGCTCAACAACCCTTATTCCCGGATACAGCTTTTGCGCCAGCTCCACACTATTGTCCGTTGAGGCATTATCAACCAGAATAACCTCCATATCCTCGTAGGTCTGTCTCCTTAACGCCTCCAGACAATCCTTCAAAAAACGCTCTCCATTATAATTCGGAATAACTACACTGACCATAATATTCTCCATTCCATATTACAAAACCAGGCAATTGCGCAACTCATTTTTTACTATAAACATTTGCACAATATCTATTAAAAAACGCCGATAATGTTTCCGTAATTGCTAAAATTCAGGCATAATGCCGAACCGTTACGGAATATCACTTATAAAGCTCAACTCCCGGCTCATACAGGTACATTTTTCCCTCTTCCGCCTTCCAGCCGTCGGCAAGAAGCCTCATAAGCTCACTATGCCGCACAAGTATCGCCGTCTTTGGCAGAGTCTTTATATTCTGCTGTAATATATTTCTGTTAAAATTTCCTTTATACCATCCCGGTTTTCCGGCATTTACGTGAACCCTTCCAAAGCTGTCCTTATAGTCATCGCCGGAATACACTATGAAGCTTCTGCTTATCTTATTACACAGAGGAAATGCCTGCTTTACAAGAAGCTTTGCGGCGATTGCATCCGCTTCCAGTACATCCGCTTCCCTCACAAGCATTTCCAGCCAGTCACGCTTTTCAGGCTTTATGCCGCACATCAGGATACAAAAATAATCGCTTGTGTACTGCCCAAGTCTTGCCGCATCAGGCTCACCCATCGCACACATCTGCATATTTTCATAATCGGTATTTTTTCTTAAATACTTGAAATACTTCTGTGCGGTGTCATTGTCCTTGACTCCTGTGGCAACAACCAGTACCGAAGCAGCCTTATTATTGCAACCGTCCTTGCTATCAATACTGACACTGTCTTCGATGTCAACACTGCCATTGCCTTTGTCAATAACGTCATCACTACTGCTTCCATTACCTCTGTCAACAGCACCATCACTACTGCTATTGCCTTTGTCGACAGCGTCATCACAACTGCTTCCACCTTCGCTGTAATTTCCGTCATTGTTATCCCCATACTCAACCCGGTAAAAGCCCATGTCATCAAGCATGCTTACCCTGCCCGCTATTCCCATTCTCTCAAGATGAGCCTCTATTGCCTTTTTGCCCGCCTCGTATGCGTACAGCTTAGACAGCGGATTGGCGGAGGTCGAACTCTCATGGGTGCGCCAGTGGTAGAGCACACGGCTTACATGAGCAATCTTTTCCGCTTTTTCGGTGCACTTTAAGATAAAATCATAGTCCTGTGCGCCGTCATAAGCCTTGGAAAATCCCCCAACCTCCCTTGCAAGCTCCGTCCTCACTACAAAAAGATGACAGATATAATTGTTGCTTCTTAAAAGCTGCGGGTTGAAATCAGGCTTGACATGTGGGCAGAAATGCTTCTTCCCCTCGCTGTCCATCTTGTCCTCATCGGAATAAAGGCAGTCCGCATTTTCGCGGTTTATCGTCTCAACCATGCGGTACAGCGCATCCGATGACAGGGTATCATCATTGTCAAGAAGTGCTATATACTCACCCTTCGCCATCGCAAGTGCCGCGTTCGTATTCTCCGCTATCCCGGCATTATCTATCTCCACATAGCACACGCGCTCATCGCCGTCCGCTACCTCATCGACAACGGCGCGCTGCTTATCCGTTCCCGCATCCACAAGGCAGAGCTGCCAGTTAAAATACGTCTGGTTTATCACCGAAAGGAGCATCTCCTTAAAATATGCGGCTGGCGGATTATACACCGGAACAAGAACACTGATTAGCGGCTTTCTCTTAAAATTGCGCCCTCTCTCAAAGAACAGCTCCTCATCATCGGACACAAGCTCCGAAAAATGTTCACTGTAGCCGTCCTTGTCGATAAGCTTTCCAATCGCTTTTTTGGCGAGCTTATCCGGTCCGTAATGCTTGATATATGCCACCGCCTTTTTTATTTTATATATTTTAGAAGCCATTGTACAACCGCCTTTCCTAAGCTCTATTAATTGCTTTTTATAATCAATTCTGTCTTTTTCGGCATATTATCGTCATAATTTTTATTATCATTGCGTTTCACAATTTTATTTCCGGCTTCCAAGGTACTTCCTTGGAAAGCTTCACATTATAATACGGGTCCCCATCATCTATAATATTCTGCCATCTGTCGCGGAACAACTGAGATTCGCGAAGAAACCTCTCATGCCTCTCGCCCTTGTCATCGTAGCCTCTGGACTTCGATTCATAGTGAAAAAGAAGTGCCTGCGGAACGTACACATTAAGCAGTCCTCTTCTCCTCAGTCTCAGGCAGAAATCAACGTCATTGTATGCGACTGCAAGCTCCTCATCAAGCCCGCCCAGCTTATCAAAAAGCTCTTTTTTTATCATAAGACACGCACCTGTCACTGCAGAATAGTTCTGCACATGATGAATACTGTCACGGTATCCGTTTTCAATAAAACATACCCCCGAATTAGGATGAACCGCCGTTCTGTCCGGACCTATTCCGACTATGACACCCGCATGCTGCACAGTCTTATCCTCATAGAGCAGACATGCACCGACCGCTCCTGTGTTATCTCTCACAGCGTATTCTGCCATAGCCCACAGCGAATCCGGCTCAATAATCTTCGTGTCATTGTTTAGTAACAGCAAAAGCTCACCCTTAGCGCATGAAGCACCGTAATTGTTTATAGCGGAATAGTTGAAGCTTCCCTCCCATTTTTCAAGCCTTATCACATCGGGATGTTCCCTTAAAAGCTCATCATAGCAGGAAAAAATCTCTTCCGATGTGCTGTTATTCTCGACAATTATTATCTCAATATTTTTATAGGTATTTATATAGAGAAGCGACTCAACACACCTTCGCAGGTCATCTGCATGCTCATAATTTGGAATAATCACCGAAATCTTTTTACAGCATTTTCCATTTGAAGCATTTTCAAAACCATCGACTATACTATCCTTTATGTTATCTCCATCTTCCCCTATATGGCCCTTATCCTCAAAAAGCGCACGGCTTACGTGCGCTATCTCTTCCTCACGGCACCTGCCGCATATATATTTATTAAAACTCCAGAGTGAGGCTTTACCGGACAGCTTCACAGCACAGTCATCCATCAGGTCGCGTCTCACCACCACGCAGTTTCCGATATAATTGTGCGCCATAAGATTGTCCGGCGCATAGTCCGGCTTATACAAGAGCTCACCGTCACGCAGCTCATCCATATAGATAACTGCCGGCTGCCTCTCCTCTATGACCTTGTCAAGCTCACACACCATATCCCTGTGAGGCTTCACATTCCCGGTCTTGACTATGCAATATCCCGAAAGCTCCGTACTTTCCCTCTGCTCCTCAGAAAATAAGCTGCGCGCATAAAAAAGTGCCTGCCTGCGCCTAGACGCACCCGCACCAAGGTCATGCAGTGCCGCCTTGACCGCAGGCTTCAGACCGCTGTTCCTATATATTTTCATCACATGACCTATCATGCCGCATACACAATCTTCCCATCACAGATGGTAAAATGCACCTTCCCCGGCAGCTCCCATCCTAAAAACGGGCTGTTCACAGCCTTGGAGACAAAATGGTCAACGAGCCATTTTTCATTTTCACCGAATATCACTATGTCCGCCGGATTTCCCGGTGCAATGCCAACAGGCTTCCTTCTGTAAAATTCCATAGGATTGCGGCTCATGCACTCCATAAGCTTCATAAGTGAAATGTGCCCCGGCTGGACAAGTGACTTTATTCCAAGACCTAAGGAGGTCTCAAGGCCAGTTATTCCGCTTGGCGCACTCTCCATAGGTCTTGCCTTCTCCTCAGTGCTGTGCGGAGCATGGTCTGTGACTATCATATCTATGGTGCCGTCCTTAATGCCCTCTATAATCTTAAGTCTGTCGTCCTCCGTCCTCACAGGCGGATTCATTCTGGCAAGCGTGCCGTATTCAAGCACAGCCTTATCTGTCAATGTGAAATGATGTGGTGTAGCCTCAGCGTGGACATCCGCGCCAAGCTTCTTTGCAGTCCTAACATACTCAACCGCATTTTTGGAGCTGATATGCTGTATGCACACCGCCGCGCCGGTATGTAGGGCAAGTGCACAGTCTCTTGCGACCATCACATCCTCGGCAGTCCGCGAAGCACCGCCATAGCCTAGCTGCCTGGATACCTCGCCCTGATGAACACCCGGCGAAGCTATAAATGCAGGGTCCTCCTCGTGGAGGCTCACAGGAAGATCAAGCTCCTTCGCCTTTTCCATCGCCTGCACAAGTATCTTCTCATCCATAATCGGAATCCCATCGTCTGTGAAGCCTGCCGCACCCGCCTTGGCAAGTGCCTCCATATCCACAAGCTCAGTTCCGCCAAGTCCCTTGGTCACTGCCGCCGCCGACAGCACATGTATCCCTGTCTGTGCACCTTTTTCAAGAACATAGGCAAGAGTATCCACATTGTCGACCGTAGGCTTGGTATTTGCCATGCACACAACCGTTGTGAAGCCGCCCTTGGCTGCCGCCGCCGCCCCGGTAAATATGTCCTCCTTATAGGTAAGCCCCGGATCCCTGAAATGCACATGTGTATCCACAAGTCCCGGCGCAACCACCAGTCCTGCCGCGTCAATCACGTTGAATGCATTCTCCTCATAATTCACATCACTGCCGCAAACAATATTTCCAGCCTCACCTATGCCGGCGGATGCCTTAGCCTCATCAAACATATCCACAGCCTTGTCCCCGGTCATCACAATCTGTCCACCATCGACAAGAACATCCATGACCTTATCCACACCGTTCACCGGGTCAACAACCCTGCCGTTTTTTATAAGCAACATAACAAGCCCTCCTTAATTACCTATATATTTTTTATGGTGTACAGTTCTCCCACAAGCTCAAGATTAGGATTATAGTAAGGGTCTCCCTTTATGAGCTGTGCTCTCCACTTATCAATAAAATGCATAATCTCGCCCCCGAAGCGTTCCTGCTTCTTTCCGGTATCCTCCGCACCTCTCGATTTACATTCATAGTGATGAAGCTTGGCATGAGGCTCATATATAATCTGATAACCTGCCTCCCTCACCTTCATACAGTAATCAATGTCATTGAATGCAACCTCAAATGTCTCATCAAGCTTTCCGACCTGCTCGAAAACACTTCTCTTCGTGAGAAGGCATGCCGCTGTCACTGCGGAAAGCTCCTGTGTAAGCACTGCCCTTGCGAAATAGCCATATACATCATCGCCTATTCCAGTGAAGGCATGACCCGCAACCCCCTGATATCCCATAACAATTCCTGCATGCTGAACCGTGTTATCATCATACAGGAGCTTAGCACCGACTATTCCCACCTCAGAACGCTGACATATAGCAAGCATACGTCTTAAGCTGTCCGGCTCAATGACCTCCGTATCATTGTTAAGAAGAAGTATATACTCACCATTAGCATACTGTATTCCATAGTTGTTGATAGCAGAATAGTTAAATCCGCCATCCCACCTTACAAGCCTGAATCTGTCACCATACTTCTTTTCCATAGCCTCATAGCCCGCAAAAGTCTCATCAAGAACGCTGTTGTTCTCAACAACTATATATTCAATATTATGGTAGTTATTTACATTTTCCATGGACTCGATACACCTTGTAAGGTCATCTAAATGGTCTTTGTTAGGTATTATAACGGATACAAACGGTTCTCCCTCAAGCCTGTAAGCTATGTCATAGAAGCCCGGTGCCACGCCGTTCGTAACCTTGCCATCCAGTCCGATTCTCTCTAGATGTGCACTCACAGCATTAACTCCCGCTGTGTTAGCGTAAGTCTTGGTCGACGCACTCTTCGCGGTAGAATTGTCATTTATGCGCCAATGATAAAGTATCCTAGGGATGTGCCGCACACACTTCGCCCTCTCGACACAGCGAAGCACATAGTCATGATCCTGTGAACCATTGTATTCGGTCTTCAGCTCTCCCACCTCATCGACAAGGCTCTTTTTGACAACGCACAGATGACATATATAATTATTGCGCCTTAGAAGCTCCATGTTGAGGTCGGACTTAAAATGTGCCTCCGTGTGCTTTCCCGAAGCCTCAATTATCTTATCTTCATCCGAATATATCAAATCAGCCTCCGGGTAACGCTCTAACTCCCTCATACACTCAAAAAAGGCTGTAGGGTGAAGCTCATCGTCATGGTCACCGAACACTATATAATCGCCGTCGGCAAGCCGCAGCGCCGCATTGGTGTTCTCCGCGATTCCAAGATTATCCTTAAGCTTCACATATCTTACCCTGTCCGCCCCGAACCTGTCTATATATGACTGGACAGTTTTTTCAACCGTAAAACCATCACCGCCTCCATCAGCCAGACATATCTGCCAGTTGCCATAGGTCTGGCTGACAACAGAATCCAGCATAAGTCTGAAAAACTTATCATTCGGGCGGTATACAGGTATCAGAATAGAGAACTTCGGATTATCCGCGAACTTATAGCTTCTCTGTTCTTCAAGTCTTTCAGGTCCCGGATTAATCTTTGAAAAATAATCGTGTGACTGTTTTTTTGCTTTGCCTGTACACTTGGCATATAGCTTTATCATAAAGCGTTTCATTCCATAAAGTGCAATATAGTTCCTCGCTCTTGTGATATAATCATTGCGGCTGTTTCCCGCACTGACAAGTCTCTGCTGCTTTTTCTCATCATCGCCGCGGTTGACAAGCACACTGACGCTCCCATGTCTTCCGTCACATTCAGTTGTAAGCCTGAGGGTTCTGCCGCCTATATCTTCCACATCCATCTCAAAAGCACACATTCTGTTAAGCTCATCCGGAAAATAACGGCTCACCATATCTGCCCTGGTAAAGAAATTCACACTCGCAGCAAGCTTTTTGTTACCTGAATACGCGCAGATTACAGGCTCATGCGCCGCCTCAGCCCATCCCGTTACCTTTATCCTGCCGGATTTTTCGTCAACCTTCACACCTATCAGATTAATCTCTATCATGCTCCTAAGGTATTCTATCTGTTTTCCTGAAATATATATTCCGACTTTTCCGGATGGGTAAGTATCTTTTGTGAAAACAACTTTGACATTATCAACCTTTTTCGGAAGGTCAATACAGAAATTATATTCACCATCAAACTCCGGTTCGGCATTTTTATACACAAAAAGAAGCGGAGTATGCACATTTTCCACAATATCCACAGGTGTTTCTACTCCATTAACGTAGGAAACAGCCTTAACATCCTTCATATAGTCCTTACACGAACCTGTCTGGATGATAAGCCTGTTACTGTTTTTCAAATCTATTCTTTTCTTATAAATAAATATAAAATTATCCAAGCTCTCCCTCCTAATTCCTAAACAGCCTGTTAATAATTATCCAGAATGCTGTCAAATACGCCCCGATAAAGAGCATCATTATAAATGTCTCGGGATTAAACGGATTCAGGCTGACACTGAATCCACCTTTTATGCTAAAATCAGGAAGAAGTGCATAAAAATATGCAAACAAAACATATATAACCACTGCCACTATTCTCTTTACATATTTCATATTCCAATCCATCCTTTGCTCTTATCTGCCACCATACATATTCTCATACTGTTCACATATTTCCAAGGCATCGCCATAAGCCTTAAGCTTTCCATGTTCAAGCCATAACACCTTCTTGCACACAAGCTTTACCTGCTCTATACTATGCGAAACAAAAAGAACCGTTGTTCCCTGACTCATCATTTCCTGAATCCTGTCTATACATTTCTGCTGGAACTTAGAATCTCCGACTGCCAGAACCTCATCGACAATCAGTATATCCGGCTTTCCTATCGTCGCAATCGAAAAAGCCAGTCTTGATGTCATTCCGGATGAAAAATTCTTGACCGGTACATCCATAAAATCATGCAGCTCCGCAAAATTCACTATATCGTCATAATATCCGCGCATCACAGCTCTCGAGTGTCCAAGAAGAGCTCCGTTAAGAAATATATTTTCCCTTGCGGTCAAATCCGAATCAAAGCCGGCTCCAAGCTCTATAAGCGGTGCCACGCTTCCCAATACCCTCACGCTTCCGCCTGTCGGCTTAAGCACACCTGCGATTACCTTAAGCATGGTACTTTTGCCGCTTCCGTTAAGCCCGATAAGTCCGATTGACTCGCCGCGCTTTACGTTGAACGTAATGCCGTTGAGCGCCCAGAATTCATCGAAATGCAGATTGCCCTTAAGTTTGCGGACAATATACTCCTTAAGGCTGTCAACTCTCTCCCTTGCAAGATTGAAGCAGCGCGACACATTATTCACTTCTATAATTACATCATCGAATGATTTTTTATCTTCCATCTTCTCTTCCCTAAATTTATTCTAAAAACACAGCTTCCCAAAATGTATCGAAGCACTAAAGATATAATATAAACTCATCCTGTTTCTTATAGAACACAAGAAGTCCTATCGCAAGCACCAACGCACTCGGCACTATTGACATCACAATCGTGTATGCGTCCGGCATTGAATTGTACATCATAAATTCCCTGAACATCTCAAGTATATTGGTTACCGGGTTAATTTTCACTATAGTTCTAAGCACATTATTAAGTATATCAATCGGATACATAATCGGAGCAAGGTAAATGAATCCTGTAAGGAACACCGAATATAAGTGCACTATATCCCTGTACTTTACCGACAACGCAGCCAGTATAAACCCTACACCCATAGAAAACATAATCATGATTGCAATAGGTATCACCGAAAGGAACATGGTATAGTGAAGCGGTGTCCTAAGCACAACCATCACTATGAGGAGTGCCGCATAGGATGCAAATATATTGATTGAGCAGGACAAAATCCTTGAGAGCACAAATATATATTTTGGAACGTATACCTTCTTAATAAGCGCTGCACTGTGTATTATCGAATTCATGGCAGACTGTGTCGACTCGGAAAAGAAATTGTAAAGTACCTGTCCACACAATATATATATAGGATAATTTTCAACGGCAAATCCAAATATATGTGAAAATACTGCCGATAGAATTATCATCATAAATAGCGGATTTAAAAGAGTCCAAAGCACACCCAGCACAGAACGACGGTATTTATTTTTTATATCACGCGAGATAAGCTCGAATAACAGCGGCTTAAATTTATTAAAATTGGCTCTGATTGAATTGTGCATTGTGAATCCTTTCCTTTTGACATTGACAAGGACAGGTTGGGACAGGGGTCAGACCCCGTGTCCCATGTTCTGGGACACCGGGGTCTGACCCCTGTCCCAACCTGCCTCCACATACTCTGCAAGTGTTCCCCACTTGGTATCCTTATCGGAGAATATAAGCTCCATCCCTTCAGGTATAGGCCACTTGACTCCTACCTGTGGGTCATTCCATATAATACCGCCCTCGTCATTCGGGTGATAGAAGTCCGTACACTTATATGCGAACTCCGCTGTGTCTGAGAGCACAACGAAGCCATGCGCAAAGTTCTTAGGAATGAAGAACTGCTTCTTGTTCTCGTCTGAGAGCTCAACGCCATACCACTTACCGAAGGTCTTAGAACCCTCTCTTAAATCTACGGCCACATCGAAAACCGTTCCCTTGGAAGCCCTTACAAGCTTATCCTGTGGGAACTGCTTCTGGAAATGAAGGCCTCTTATAACGCCCTTCTTAGAGCCTGACTGGTTATCCTGCACGAACTGCATGTCTATTCCTGCTGCCGCATAATCATTATAATTATAGACCTCGTAAAAATATCCTCTCGAATCACCGAACACCTTAGGCTCGATAACCTTGAGTCCCTCTATCTCAACTCCGTCCTCAGTATAACACTTGCTTACCGTAATCTGTCCCATTATAAAATTCCTCCTACAATCCGTTCGCAATCTCAATAAGATACTTTCCATAGGCTGTCTTAAGAAGAGGCTGTGCAAGCTTAACAAGCTGCTCTCTGTCTATGAAGCCTCTCTTATATGCAATCTCCTCAATACAGGAAATATAGAGTCCCTGTCTCTTCTGGAACGCTGCAACGAAATCCGCTGCATCAAGGAGTGCATCATGGTTGCCGGTATCAAGCCATGCAAAGCCTCTTCCAAGTGTCTCCACCTGAAGGGTTCCACGGTTCAAATACTCGTTGTTGATGCTTGTTATCTCTATCTCTCCTCTGGCAGACGGCTTTACATTCTTGGCAATCTCAACAACATCATTGTCGTAGAAGTAAAGTCCCGGAACCGCATAGTTGGACTTAGGATTCTCAGGCTTCTCCTCGATTGAGAGTGCCTTTCCGTTCTCGTCAAATTCAACAACACCGTACTCTCTCGGATCTCTTACATAATATCCGAATATGGTCGCTCCGCTCTCACGCGCAGCAGCTCTTTCAAGCACCTTTGAGAAGCTCTGTCCATAGAAGATATTGTCTCCAAGTACAAGTGCCACTCTGTCATTTCCGATGAATTTCTCACCGATGATGAATGCATCTGCAAGTCCTCTAGGGCTCTCCTGAACGGCATACTCGAATGTCATTCCAAGCTGGCCTCCATCACCAAGAAGCTCCTTAAATACAGGCAGATCCCTCGGTGTCGATATGATAAGCACCTCCCTTATGCCAGCAAGCATAAGTGTCGACAGTGGATAATATATCATAGGCTTGTCATATACAGGCATAATCTGCTTGGAGATAGCCTTTGTAAGTGGGTAAAGTCTTGTGCCGGAGCCTCCGGCAAGTATGATTCCCTTCATATTGATAATCCTTTCTCTATAAGCTGTAAACATCAATAACCGGATGATAAGCAGCCACCCATGCAATACAATAATTTCATCAAATAATATCCATTTATTGTAATTTATATAGCTGAACCGGCTGCATATCACCTGATGTGCGTTTTACTATTTACTTGTACATCTCAGCATAATACTTCTGGTAATCGCCGCTTGTCACGTTCTTCATCCAGTCCTCATGCTCGAAATACCACTTGATTGTGAGCTTGATCCCATCCTTGAACATTGTGTCCGGAACCCAGCCTACAGCAGCCTTAATCTTGTCCGGTGCGATGGCATAGCGTCTGTCATGTCCCTTGCGGTCTGCAACGTAGGTTATAAGCTCCTCATTGATGTGAGCCTTTCTAGGGTCTGAATCAGGAAGCATCTCATTGAGTGTCTCAAGAATTATCTTTATAATCTCAATGTTCTGCTTCTCATTGTGTCCGCCGATATTGTAGCGCTCGCCAAGCACGCCCTGCTCCTGAACCATGTCGATAGCCTTGGCGTGATCCTCAACATAGAGCCAGTCTCTCACATTTTTACCATCTCCGTACACAGGAAGCTTCTTTCCTGAAAGTGCATTGTTGATGATGAGCGGAATAAGCTTCTCAGGGAACTGGTATGGACCGTAGTTGTTGCTGCAGTTGGTAATATTTGCAGGAAAATGGTATGTGTCAATATATGCCTTCACAAGCATGTCCGATGAAGCCTTGCTCGCCGAATATGGGCTGTGAGGGTCGATAGGTGTTGTCTCATAGAAGAAAGCTGTGTCATCATCAGGAAGTGAGCCGTATACCTCATCCGTGGATACATGTAGGAACTTCTTACCCTCCTTGTATGAGCCGTCAGGAAGCTCCCATGCCTTCTTTGCGGCATTTAACATGACCGCTGTTCCCAGCACGTTAGTCTTTACAAAGACCTCAGGGTTCTTGATGCTTCTGTCAACATGGCTCTCTGCTGCGAAATGTACAACTCTGTCGATATCGTTCTCGGCAAAAATCTTCTCGATTGCCTCCTTGTCACAGATATCAGCCCTTACAAATGTATAGTTAGGCTTGTCTGCGATATCCTTGAGGTTCTCAAGGTTTCCTGCGTAGGTGAGCACATCCACATTGATGATGCGGATAGTGTCGCCATACTTCTTAAACATGTAGTGTATGTAGTTTGAACCGATAAACCCGGCTCCTCCTGTTACTAGATAAGTTCTCATTTTAGCATAATCTCCTTCCAAACTAATAAAATATCGTGCTTCCGCACATATATACTGCAATTATGTCTCCTAAAACAGGTCAATTTCCTATAATGCAGACATAAGTCTGCTCCAACCTGCATTCAAACCATTGTATGTTACCATAACTCATTACATAATTCAACCTGTTACTTTCAATTGATTATATTCCTGATTATCCTCTACGCAAGCCCATTCTCCTCAAGATACTCATCAAGTGCACTCTCCCAATCCGCAAATGTATATCCTCCCACAAGACGGAACATATAATTGTCCAGAACAGAATAAGCCGGTCTGTCGGCAGACTCAGGATGTGCTGCCTGATACTGTGCTGTGCTTACATGTACAACCTTCGTGGTTTTGCCGGTCTTTTTAAATATTGCTTCTGTGAAATCAGCCCATGAGCAGTAATTCTCACAGGTTCCATGATATACTCCGTAATTTTCCGTAGGTATAAGCCAGCTTATCGCTCTTGCAAGCTCCATCGCACTTGTAGGTGAACCAATCTGGTCATCGACTACCGTTATCTCATCATGTGTCTCAGAAAGTCTTAACATAGTCTTTAAGAAATTCTTTCCGTCACCATAGAGCCACGCTGTTCTTACAATAAAATAATGCTTTGAAAAATCCTTTACAAAATTCTCACCTGCAAGCTTGGTAAAACCATACATACTCTTAGGTCCAACCGCATCAAACTCTGTATACGGAGCTGTTCCGTTTCCGGCAAAAACATAGTCTGTAGACACATGTATAAGCTTAGCGTTATATTTTTCTGCAGCAATGGCAAGGTTTCTCGGACCAACAGCATTAATCTTATAAGCAAGCTCCCTGTTAACCTCACACGCATCAACCGCTGTGTATGCCGCACAGTTCACTATCGCATAAGGCTGAATCCTCTCCACGAAAGCAAGCACTGCGTCTATATCCGTTATATCAAGCTCAGCAACATCCGTGTTCACAAGCTCATACCCGCTATTGCCGTCCAACACCTTATTCATTGCTCTTCCAAGCTGTCCATTGCACCCGGTTATTATTATTTTCTTCATAGTACATCTCCTTAAAATGATTCTTTTATGATAAGCAGAATATATCTGCCTATCAGAAACTGAATTTTTGATTATTCCCTGCTTTTCTAAAGACTGCACTGTCTTATAAGTATCTCCCAGATACTATAAAAGATAATGAATGTCGAAATCAACAGGCAAGCAACATTATAGCGCACTTTATTCCAGTTTGAATTGACTCTGTTAAAGCTCAGGGTAAACAGAACCGGAAACAATAACGGAATATAATATCTTCCCTGTACTCCTGCCATAGCTGTCTTTCCTACCTCCGTATAGCTTATATACATTGAAGTCCATATAAGGCACATGACTCCGAACACAAGGAAATATATCAATGCCTTCAGCCATACAGGCATATTTTCGGCAACCCATTTATTTTTGTCATTCTGTACATAGACCGTATTTTCCGATGTGATTGTTATAGTTACAAGGTATATCACTATCACATAGGTAAGACTTCCCGCACCAAGGTACGCCATGAAATCAAGCGTCGGCGTGCCGATTCCGAAGTCCCACAAGTGCTGCCACATTGTAGAAAGAAGCAGTGCTGCATAGCCGGCCGGATTGGAGAATACACTGCCCAGCTGCCCGGCATGGCTCGTTGTCCCGCCTCTTAAGTCTCCCTCTGTGGATGGACTTATAATCGCCGGCAGTACAAATGTACTCAATATTAAGAGAAGAATGACAATCACACCCGTTTTCATTATCCTCTCCTGCTTTTTATCCTTAAAAATCCGGTGAGGCAGAAATACTCCAAGCAGTATAAGCGGTATATAAATGGATTTTCTGGATGAACCATACGCCATGCCACCTATAAACACAAGATATTCCCACCATGTAAGCTTTTTATCCGTAAACATGAGATAGAAAAGGTATGCCATTCCCAAAAACAGAAATCCCGTGACAACCGTATCATAAGATATAGTGCAGGCAAGATACATAGGTGTAGGCATAAGCGCAATTGCACTCATAATCAGCTTTCCCTTCGGAAGCTTCCGCACTGCGAAGAATACCACTATCACATACATCAGCATATTGGTCATTCTGAGCAGAATATATGTGTATGCAAATGGAAGTCCTGCCAGCTTACATATATTGCAGGTTATCGCCATGAAAAAATATGAGAATGTTGCAAAACCGCTTGTTCCCCAGTGATGTGATGTTGCAGGATCAGCCTCACCCGGTGTCGACAGCTCATTAACTCTATCAAATACATGCAGGTATTCCTCATAAGATGTACTGTATTCAAACGGAAGGTTCTCCGCTCCTCCATCAATATAATTATGCAGGAAGCAGTTATATTCATAACTTCCTGTTATATCCAGCCAGTACACACTTCTAAGATGTGTCTCCTCATCCCATCCAACACGCGACAGTGGCATTGCCAGGCAGAAAATAAATCCTGCACATAGCCCTGTTATAAGGAATCCATACTCTAAATGAGCTGAAATGATATCTCTTAATACCACTAATAATCCGGCACATAACACAAGCAGAAAAACAAAAATAAATCTGAAATGATTAAATACAGGAGTGTTTTTCACCTCTACATTTAAAAGCTCAACATCATTGTCATACTTAGGGGTATTATTTTCCTTCGGAATTATCCATATACCCTTAGCATTCTTATCTATGTTTACTGTCGATTCGGATATATATATCGGATTATTGTCCTTGGTTGTCCAGCTCTCAAGATATCCAAACCTGTTCTCGCATAAAACCACAATATCAAAATATGCCGCCGAGTCATTCTTGTAATCTATGACAAGCTTATTTACATAGCTGTCAGGCTCTATATAATAGCATTTCATTCCCTGATATGCTTCATATTCCTCGTGCGGTCTGTACTCAAGTCCGTTTTCCGGGTCGCCCTCCACGATTGCAGCCACATCAAATACTTTCTCGGTAAACTCCGTATCATGTATGCCCTTTATATCTGCCGGAAGCCTCATCAGCTTAATATTACAGAACAGCTCCACGGCAAATGCAGACAATATACATATCGCAGCGACAATCAGAATTCTTATAACATATTCCTTATATGTTACTGCGTTATGCTTTGCTAAATCTCCTTTTTTCACATCAATCCCCATTCTGCTGCATGCTTACAGCACCAATTCTACTGGTATATATTTCCCGGATAATAATTCTTATCATACAATGCCTGAAGATAAGCGCTTATATCCTTTATTCGCGATGTAGGCTCATAGCCGTCGACACCGAACAGATATTTATGCAGTTCACTGACATTCGATTCAAGTGTCATTGCAAATACAGGATCCGCAATATTAATCTCCGGCACCTTCTTCATGGAACCGAACTTTTCAAACGGAAAGCCTGTCTGGTCAGCCAGTGAAAAATCAAAGACACTAGGTATCATCCCAATTATCTCTGCAACAGGGACACTTGTAACTACATTGTCAAGCACACCGTTTATCGCATTGGTAAGCTGATTCAGATTCATCTTCTTTGCCTTCTCGAATATAAGACTGATAATCTTGCGCTGTCTCTCCGCACGTCCGTAATCAAGTGTTCCGTCCGCATATCTTATACGGCAGTAGGCTGTCGCCTGTATTCCGTCAAGGTGAACCATTCCTGCACTAGGAACAGTCTCGTAGGTTCTTCCTGTGTTAAGTCCAGTATCTCTCAAATATTCATTGAGCCAATAAAGCTCCTGCTCCGTAATCTCAAGGTCGACTCCGCCAACCGCATCGACAATCCTTATAAGTGCCTCGAAATTAACCATGACATAGTCTGTAATGTTAAGGTCCAGGTTCAGATTAATCATGCTTATCGTCGCCTCAACTCCCGAATAGAAGAATGCCTCCGTTGCCTTTCTGTAGGTATCATTAAAGCCTCCCGATGCAGGCACCATGAGCAATGTATCTCTATATACCGAGACAAGCTTCACTTCCTTGGTATCATTGTTAAGACTTGCTATTATGATGGCGTCCGTGTTGCCCTCACCTGTCTTATTCATTGCCTCGAGTGAATTGTCACGTGCATCCGTTCCAAGCAGGAGATAGTTGGTGTATCCCTTGAGTGCCTCATTTGCCTTGACCTCCGGGGCAATTATAAGGTCTATCGCCTCTCTGTCAATCTCCTTTACCTCTAGCTTTCCAAACTTATCAACTATATACCATACAGCCACAACCACACATAATACAACAAGCTCTGCGAAAAAAAGCAGAGCCTTTTGCCATATCTTCATTTTTTTCTTTTTATTTTTTGCCATAATACTGCCTCTATTCTTTCAAGCCCATCCACATTTTAAATCCATCAAAAAGCATTCTTATTTACGAAGCCTTTAAAAATCGTCTGGAATAAAATAACTATATCAAACCAGAAGGTCCAGTTTTCTATATAATATAAATCATATTCTATCCTCTTACGAATAGAAGTGTTTCCTCTGTAGCCATTAATCTGAGCCCATCCGGTCATTCCGGGGCGGACCTGATGCTTTATCATATATCTTGGTATCTGCTCCCTGAACTTCTCAACGAACTCCGGTCTTTCCGGTCTTGGTCCCACAAGACTCATATCGCCCTTAAGCACATTAAACAGCTGTGGAAGCTCATCAAGGCTGCATCTTCTGATAAACCTGCCAATTCTGGTGGTTCTGTCATCGTTCTGCGTTGTAAAATGAAGCTCATCACACCTCTCTATCTTCATGGAACGGAATTTATACATAACAAAATTCCTGTTGTGGAGTCCGACTCTCTCCTGTTTATAAATAACAGGTCCTTTTGATGAAAACCTTACTGCAAATGCCACCACAAGCATTACCGGTGAAAACAGGATTATAAGCAGGAATGAACCCACTATATCTGAAACTCTTTTTACAAATTTATTAAAACCGCCGTTTAGCGGGACACGCCTTATATTTATCACAGGCAGTCCCAGCAAATCCTCTGTATACGGTCTTGTCGGAATGAAATTATTATAATCCGGAATGAACTTGGTGTGCACACCTGATTTTTCACATATTGCCACGATATCCTCAAGCTTAGAATATTCTGCAATTCCTAGAGTTATCGCTATCTCATCCAGCTCATTTTCCGACAACAGGTTCTGTAATAATTTTATCTTACCTATTACCTGTTCGCCGCGGTATTTCGTTCCGACTGCAACCTTATCGTCAAGTATTCCCATTATATGGTATCCCCACTGTGGGTTGGTCTTTATCCTGTCTATATAGCCCTCCGCAGCACGGCTGTAGCCGACAAGAAGGATATGCTTCTGGTTGAAGCCCCTGTTTCTTATCTTTCGCAGCACCCATCTTATGCAATTCCTGAAAATGATTTCCGCAACATTGTTTATGACATAGAATATAAACATCATCTGCCTTGAAAAATGCGGCTGGTGTAACATATACAATGCCATAATAAATATAACAAGTCCCATGGTATTTGACTTGACTATATTTCCTATCTCCTCTTTCATCGTCTGTACACGCTTAGGACTATATACATTAAATACAGCATAGAGTATAAGATACATTGGAATAATGCATAAAAGTCCTATAATATACATATGGTTCATCATGGTTACACTGTCATCATAGAACTTTATCACCCATGACAGACCATACGATGCCGCTATGATAAGTGCATCCAGCAGTACGTGCAATCTATTAAAATATTTCTGATTACCCTTAATCACAGTTGCCTCCAATAGTTCTTATTCATCGTGCATGCCATAACAAAGCTTTCCGGCAGTCTGCGGTATGCCTTGCCGAGCTTATATCCGGCAAGCCTGAACACACTGTTTATATAAAAATACGGTATATAATATGCTGCTTTATTCCTGATAAGCAATGATGTCATCTTAAAAATGTACCTGGCACCCTCGCTTTCAGACGAGATATTGGCGAATACCTCCGGATTATCAGCCTGTGATACTCCCAAATCAAAATTTCTGTGAAATTGCTGCATATTGGAATAATTATGCGAATGTATAACACATGCATCCGCCTTATAGTATACCCCATATCCTGCCATCAGAAACTTGTATGCCATAATCATATCTTCATTAAATATTGTTTTTTTGATAAAGCCTCCCTGCTCAATATATTTTTTTCTATCATACATTGCACATACATCTGAACAGAAAAATGCCTTTATCCCCATACTGTCTATATCTTTTTTATATTTAATGCAGCTTTCCTCCGGGTAATTAAAATTCCTTGCAAGCTTCTCTATAATACGGCAGTCCTCATCAGGAAGCTGTCTGGCATACGCAACGGCAACATCATCCGCACTAAAACATTCCAGAAGCTTTTCCACAAGCAGCTCATCTGCCGGAACAGCATCCTGAGTCATAAGAAGACAGTAATCCGCATTCGAAGCCATAATACCATCATTTCTGGTACGCCCATGGTCAAACTCGTCAGGCTCTATATGCTTTACCTTTATCTCCCCATTATATGGATAACTCCCACTATTATAATATCGCTTCTGAGTGTTTATTACATACACACGTCTTACCTTTACGGACTGTTTTTCAAGCATTTTCAATAATGCAGCATATTTTTTATCCGGCTTGTACACCGGAATAATCACATCAATAACCGGAGTTTCCATTTTAAATTCCTAAATCCTTCCAAATACATATAACATGAACCTTCAATGCAGCGCCGGCAAAGCGTATTCTAATCAGTGTTTCCTTGTTGCTGCTTCAGTCTCGGCATACGTTTCAACAGCATCACCGGTTATATTGACCTTGACAGTGACATTCCCGGCAAGAATATAATTGTTCAAATCCTCCGACAATATAACAGGCACTTCATATTCTCCCGGCCCATAACCCTTTAAATCTATGTTCGGATTGAGTACATCCATATTAAAGCTGTCATGTACTTCCTGAATTGCCTTGACCTTAACCTCTATATAGCTGTCCTCTATCTGTGCCTCAAGACCATCTCCTAAATTATTTACAGCTATACCATTTTTTCTAACAATATAGCTCTTAACAACCATCGGTTCAATATCTATATGCACAGTGAGTTCTGTAGTTCCTGAGACAATCTTGTAACTAGCCTTAAGATAATTGGCAAGATTGACTACACAATCCTGGCTCTCTGTCACATCTGTCAATTCAATCGCATCACTCGGTAAATCTATAGATGAAATATTCGCAAGACTTTCCTGGGTTCCCGCTATCTTAACCTGATCGAAGCTCAGTGAATATCCCACCATCTTATAATCATCCGCCACCGTAACGCTCGGGTTTATGGTGATGCCTATCCATTTTGTCGGATTGATTACCACGCTGAGTCTCAGGGAGTTACGGCTCAGCTGTATTGCACCTGTATCAACTACGTTATTATTCTCATCATAAAATACCGGTGTAACCATCTCGTTTACGGACTGCATCATATTAGATACATCATATTTTATCTCTGCACGCACAATCTTCTCTATAACACTAGCCGCACCTGTTATATCAATCTTGTTCTGTGAAATGGATATATCACCTATAACATAATTCTCAGCAGGATTACCTACAATAGCCGTTGTAACCGGAACCTCCGCAGTCTGCTTATTGTCAATGCTCAGCTTGACGACCTGAATCTTGGAGGTTATCTCCTTTATGTCATTCTTGACATCTGACTTAACGCACTCTACCGTTATATTGGCAGTATCGGTGAGAGGGCTTAGCCGGCTTAAGTCGGCATAAGCTATAAAATCAGAGGATTTAAGCTCCTTTGCAACGCTCTCAGGAGCCCATATGGTTATGGCAATAACGTTCCCTGATTCCACCTCATATATATATCCCTTGTCAATGAGGTCATCATCATTCCTTAACTCGACACTGACACCGTTTATGGTCTTTTTGACAAGTGGGTCATCTATGTTCATAACAACCCACCATACGATAACGGCAATCAAAAGAGCAAGTATCTTAAGTCCTATATTATTGAATATTATTTTCTTCATCAGACCTGCCTCCCCTCTTCCATATCTTAATTCGTTTTCCCGTATCAAGATTTCCTATCTTGAGAAGCTCAAGCTTGTTGCGCAGATACTCCCCATCCACATTTCTCACAAGCTGTCCGTTATGTGCAATTGATACCTTTCCGGTCTCCTCCGAAACGATAATTACAAATGCGTCCGTAGCTTCACTTATTCCGGCTCCGGCGCGATGTCTTGTTCCAAGCTCCTTGCTAAGATCCATGTTGTCCGAAAGAGGAAGATAGCATGTAGCCGACACAATCCTGTTACCCCTTATGATGACGGCTCCGTCATGCAAAGGTGTATTGTGCTCAAATATATTGATGAGGAGCTGATTGCTCACAAAAGCATCTATATCTATACCTGTATTGATATAGTCCTGAAGATTAATCTCCTGCTCGATGACAATAAGTGCACCTGTCTTGTGCTTTGCCATCTCGTATGAGGCCTTTACAAGTTCATCTATGGTCCTGTCACTGAAAATCTCCTTCTTATCCTTCAGATCATCGAACTGAAGCAGGCCGGCAAGATACCTCCTATTTCCAAGCTGCTCAAGTGCCTTTCTCAGCTCCGGCTGGAAGATAACCACAACAGCTATCAATGCAACATTGATTGTCTTTCCGGCAATCCATAGAATTGTTGTAAACTTACACAGGTACGCAATAAGTGCAAAAATTATAATTACGAGAATACCCTTAAGCAGAGTCCACGCCCTGCTGGTCTTCATCCATAATATTATATGATACAGAAAGAATGCTATAATAAGAATCTCCGCAATATCTGAAAATTCCACATTCGGTCTGTATATATTGTTCAGAAAATCTCCAATAAAACTGCTAACTGCACTCATGCTCTCACATCCTCTTTATCTTATTCCTCATCCTCAAGATTGACCATATCCCGCTCATACGCTTTCCGGCGTTCGATATCCTCAGGCTCCGTCTCTCCACTGCCGCCGTAGGCAGCATGTAAATTATATTCGTTCTTTGTCTCGTCAGCATTACCGCTTATTTTTTTTATCTTTACCTCCTGCATTGTCATGTTGAACTTCGGAACCGCTTTTACATAGTAATAATAGTCATCATCCTCAAACTGCACCCTTTCTGTCCTCGAGTAGTCAACCGATAATACAAAAAAGCTTAGAAGCAGACCAATGGCAACAGCAGCCACACAGCCTGCAACAAGTCCCGCCATGCTGAATGTAAGATTCATCATAACATGTGACATTACAACAAGCACTGCTTCGACAACGCTTCCGGTAACTACGGCAATCGTCCTTGAATGGTCTATTGAAAAGCTTTTTATGACAGCTACAAGTATTATTACCGCCGAAAAGACAATGCCCATCACCAGCATTTTCTTATCCACTATCGTGTTATCCATTATAAATACAATCTTCTGTACAAAATCCCCTTCGCCGAACATTGAGGCAGACAATGCAAATTCACTGCAGAAGGACAATGTAAAATACAGATATGTTCCAAAAAACGCAGGAACTATACCGGCAATTCCAACAGTAAGTCCCACAACAACAGGAACCGCATACGAAATATGCAGCATATAAAACACCGGTGTAAGCAAAAGCACCCACCCTGTCTTAGGTGCAAACACATAATATGCAAGCAGCAATATAAGCAGCACTACAAGTGTTATTATCGAATACTCAACCGAAAGTCCGTAAAGCTGTAAAATAATCAGCCCGCATCCGCACATTGTTGTCACGCCTGCCGGCAGGAAAGCACACACAGCAGACAACAATATAATTATAAAAACATTGGAGGCAAGTCCGTTATAACCTGTCATCCCTCTTATAAGCATAAATGAAACAAATGCTGCAGCGAACTTAAGCACATGGCTTATTATCGTGTCATATTTTCCGTACAGCCGCTGCAAAGCATCCTTAATTTTTAACAGTTCCGTCATCATTATACTCTTTCTCCCCATCAGATTTTTCTTCACGACTCAGTTTATCTATCTTTTTCAGACGATTAATATATACCCGCATGCCATCCTCACAATCGCTGTAACGCATGGAGAAAATAAAATACGATATAACCTGTGCCACAATGAGAAGCAGCACATAAGACACTATCAATGTGCTTCCTAATCCTCTGTAATCCATCTTTGTAAGATTATTCACAATATATTCAAATCTGTATGCGCATATCAGCATAAGTGTCAAAAGGTATCCGCCTGTGATTCCTATACCGGCAAAGAGCATGTGCATACCTATATAATCGCTGCGGTAGTACATGACATTCTTCAATTCTCTCTTACCTTCATGCTTCTCATACATGGCAGTTCGCGCCATAAGTCTGACCTTACGCTTATTAACCATATTATTCCCCATTTCCTAATGTCAGTCTATTTTTAGTCCATAATGTCATCATATCATATTATCTTCCCTAATATCATAACTTTTTTTTTAAGGATTGTAAACTATAATCTGCGAATGTGCATTGGCGGCAGCCATAACAAATCTCACTTTTCTGCCATCGCTGTTTATAGTCTTATCCTTTGACAGCGTTGTATACACATTCCATACGGATTCCGAGGTCTCCGGAAGCAGATATGCCAGTGCACCTCTTACCGCCATGTCAAATTCTCCCGAACGCTTCTTTATATATATATGTACACTATCCGACTGGACAATCACCTCTCCATAGTATTCCCCATCCACATCATATATTGCAGCATTCGGCAGATATTGTGAAAATCCGCTTTGCGATAGAATAGAAAACATTTCCTGTGTATCTATAGCCTCAGCCGCCTTTGTCGTAGGAGGTATAAATTCGGTTGTTGTCTCCTCATGAGATGTATTCTCTGTGCTGCTCTGCGTTCCATTGCCTGACGGCTGTGCCGTCTCATTATTCTGCGGCGGCTGTGTCGTCTCATTTTCGCGTGTATTATTACCGTCATCAGGATAATCGCTTCCGGCCGGCTCAGTTACAGGCTCTGTCGAATCATTACCGCCTGGATTGCCATCAGGTATAACATTATTCTGTGTTGTCTCTCCTGAATCCGTTCGGGTCTGCGATGCCGCACTATTATTCTGGGTATATTTATCATTCCAGCCGATTGTGTTAAATCCCATATCCCCCTGTGCCGAGGAATCCTTCACAACCTCGATTGCTATAGCAGACGAATATTGTCCGGCTGTCGCCGTCACCGCCGCGACACCCTCACCTACGAGCACAACCTTGCCCTTCTCATCTACGATGACCGAGGCTTCATTGCTGCTTGACCAGATTACTGCCTCCACCAAATCAACCGGATTGGCAGAAAGTGACAGGGTATACGACTGTCCCACATAGCCCCTGAATGAATCTGCATCAATATTTATATATTCCTCATCCACACTGTGATGCTTTCCCGAACCATTGCCCTGCTGTACACCATTTTGATTTGAGGCTTTTCCAAGTGTCTGTGCAAATAAAACCACAAGCAAAAGCAGAGCCACCGTGCTTGAGCCGAACAAAAGTCCGATAAGCGGACCTAATATGCCATCATTATTCTTTTTCCTTGTATTATTCCTTCTCTTATTTCTTTTCTGTGCCATACTCTTCCTCCAAATTATAACAGTTATATACTACCCTTAATGCATGCGAAAATCAAGTTGAGATTTACATTTATAATGGATATAATAGTATTCAGTTCATACTTAATTATCAATCAGGAAAGGAAAAATGATGAAGCTTATATTTATAAGACACGCCGAACCGGACTACAGTATAGACTCGCTCACAGAAAAAGGGTTCTATGAAGCGCAGCTCCTCGCTAAGCGCACAGCCGGATGGAGAGTTACTGATTTCTACTGTTCACCTCTTGGGAGAGCCATAAGGACAAGTGAGCCTACCCTCGCCTGCCATGGCAGAACCGCAATAACCTGTGACTGGCTGCAGGAGTTCCGTGTGCCTGTGTCACCTGAAGGACGCACGGACGGAAAGACAATTCCATGGGATTTCATGCCTGAATATCTAAACAGATACCCTGAGCTGCTCGATGCTAACCGCTGGCTGGACACTCCGGTTATGAAAAGTGGCAATGTAAAAGAGGCTTATGAGAATGTATGCAGGAATTTTGATGCACTGCTTGAAAAATACGGTTATGTGCGCGATGGACTTGCCTATAGCACAACACATACCGGTTCAAGCTGTGACTACATGGTGTACAACGGCACTACCAAAGAATGCATGGCAAACCACAAGGATGAGGAGCCTATTTTAGTATTCTTCTGCCATCTCGGAATTATGCTGTGTATCATGTCCCACCTTTTAAATACCTCTCCGGTCACTCTATGGCAGGGCTTTTTCACACCGCCAAGCTCCGTCACCGTTCTCTCCGGTGAGGAACGCATACCGGGACTTGCCTATTTCCGCTGCCAGATGTTGGGGGATACATCACATCTGAGGCTGAATAACGAACCTGTATCTTATTACGGAGGTTTCGCACCGCCGTTTCAGGGGTAGCGGCAGGGACAATTACAAAACAAAACATCCGTATAATGCTCAAAAACTGCATTTACGGATGTTTTATTTTATCTCAGCTTATGTGATGCCGGTGTTAAAACATCATTATGTTATTTTATATGTTTTTATCTGTTCTATATTCCATGCTCCATATTATGCAGCGCTATTTCTGTGCGTTATGTCTCTTAAAGAAGTCCTTTGTTTCCTTAATTACAACTCCGCTGAGAGCGAATATAGCTATCATATTCGGGATTGCCATAAGTCCATTGAAGATATCGGCTATGGTCCATACAGCCTTTACCGTCATATATGGTCCAATGAATACAGCAAGTATGTACAGCCAGCGATAGACCTTGACCGCCTTCATCCTTCCACCTGTGAGATATTCAAGGCATCTCTCCGAATAATAGTCCCAGCCCAGAATCGTTGTAAATGCAAAGAATACAAGGCACAGCATGAGTAAGAACGATGATATTACATGCGGAATCGGAAGTCCGTTGTTGAATGCGTAGGTTGTGACAGCCACGCCCTCTAAGCCTTCAACCTGCCATGCTCCTGTAATTACAATTGCAAGACCTGTCATGGTACATATAATTATTGTATCGATAAAGGTTCCTGTCATGGACACAAGTCCCTGTCTTACAGGCTCCTTGGTCTTAGCCGCAGCGGCCGCGATAGGCGCCGAACCAAGTCCTGCTTCATTAGAGAAGATACCTCTGGCAATACCATTCTGCATGGCGACAATCATGCTTCCGACAATTCCTCCCGTGACTGCCTGTGGATTGAAGGCTCCCTTGACTATGGTCACGAACGCAGACGGAATCTGCTTTACATTACATATAAGAAGCAAGACGCTGAAAATCACATATATCACAGCCATAAAAGGAACCACGACCTGTGACACATTCGCAATTCTCTTGATTCCGCCGATCAAAACAAGTGCCACGCACACACTGAGCACAAGAGAAGCTATCACAACCGTCCATGAATATGTTCCGATTCCCGGTATCGTCACCGCATAAGCTGTATCAGGGTCAAAGAAATTCTTTACGGCTGAGGCAATCCCGTTTACCTGTGAAAATGTACCTATACCAAAAAGTCCTACGCACACTCCGAAAAAAGCAAAGAGGCACGCAAGCCATTTCCATTTTTTCCCCATTCCCTTTTCGATATAGTAGAACGGTCCGCCAAGTGAGTGATGTTTTTCATCGACAACGCGATACTTTACAGCAAGAAGTCCCTCCGAATACTTGGTCGCCATTCCGAAGAACGCCGCAATCTCCATCCAGAAGAGTGCTCCCGGTCCTCCCGCACCTATCGCCGTAGCGACACCTACGATATTACCTGTTCCGATAGTTGCTGAAAGTGCGGTACATAATGCACCGAAGGATGTGACCTCTCCGTGTCCGTCCTCCTCATTCTTTACCATCCACTTGAGTGCAAGCGGAAGCTTTCTTACCTGAAGAAGCCCCATTCTGACCGTGAGATATATTCCTCCCGCCAGAATAAGTACCATGAGCGGTACTCCCCAGACAACGCCGTCTAACCATGTTAGTATTCTGTTGATTTCCTGTAGCATGTGATATCCTCTCTTGTTTTGAATTTTTATTATGATTGTATATCACTTTAACAATTTAATCAACTGAATTTTTCTGTGAAATAATCACTATTCATCGTTCGGACAGCCTGTTCCTCTTAAAGACCCTTGCCGCTGTCCCCCACCACATCATAATGTATGTCTATCGCCGCTTCAGTCATACCCTTATCCAATGAGATTATTCCTTCATAAATACCGCGGTGACACTCTATAAGCTTATCTCTGACGCGCTCGTCCGAATTATAAATTACCCGCTCAATAGCTTCCTTGTACACAGTAGTTACCGCATCCATAATCACAGTCATAAGACTGTTGTCCGCCGCCTTAATAAGTTCATTATGGAAATTGTCATCAGCGATTGCTATTTTTTCGAGAATATCCTTTTTATCATGGTCATCTGAAGCTGATTTATCATTCTTAAGCACGCATTGCAAATTTTCAAGCTCATTAAGATACCCGCTAAGCCTCTTACCATGCTCCCGGGACATTCCGTTTCTAATTATCATGCCGCACACAGTCTTTTCGAGAATACGGCGAAATTCGCATACATCCCTATTACTTATGCTCCTCAGGGCAAGCATAATAAGAATTATCTGCCCGATTGATTTTCCCGCATCCCCCGATATGTAATTTCCGGAGCCCTGCTTTCTCTCAATTATACCCATTCCATGCAGGATACTTAATGCCTCCCTCGTGGAATTACGTCCTATTCCAAGCTGCTCAGCTATATTACGCTCTGTCGGAAGCCTGCTGCCGACCTCAAGCGTTCCTGCATTTATAAGCTCATATATATAATCCATCGCCTTTGCGTATTCTTGTGAACTGTTCCCGTCATTTAACATAATTTATCTCCTGTTGGGACATAGGTGTCAGACCCCTGTCCCAAGCCATGCTGGGACAGGGGTCTGACACCAGTGTCCCAACTCTATATGAAGTATGAAAAAATCGTTGCTCCTATCACTGTAAGCACTCCGGCTACCGCAATGGCAAGACTGCTCATCGCTCCTTCAACCTCGCCAAGCTCCATCGCCTTGGCTGTCCCGATGGCATGTGAAGCGCTTCCAATGGCAAGCCCCTTGGAAATAGGCTCCGTGATTCTGAATAATCTGCAGATAAGCTCACCAAAAATATTTCCCAGAACTCCCGTTATGATGATAACCGCAACAGTTATTGTGACATAACCGCCAAGCTCATCCGACACGCCCATTCCTATTGCTGTGGTGATTGACTTAGGAAGCAATGTAACATATTCCTCATGTGTGAGTCCCATGAACTTGGCAAGCACAAATACCGTGGCAAGACTTGCGATAACACCTGATACAATTCCAAATAAAACGGCCTTAAAATTATCCTTTAAAAGCTGCCACTGCTCATAAAGAGGAATGGCAAGACATACTGTCGCCGGTGTAAGAAACCAGCTTATAAAGGAGGCTCCCTTGTTGTAAACCTCATAGTCGACATCCGCCACAACCAGAACCACAATCGTAGCTGCAATAGATATCAGCAGTGGATTTAAGAAGCCGAGCTTAAATTTTTTCTTAAGAAAATATCCTAATATGTATGCAAGCAGGCTTATCGTGACACCTGCAAACAGTGAATCTTCGAGAAACTCTGTCATTTATATACCTTCCTTCTGAATTTATCTTCTATTTTGTATTTTCAGCCTCAACCGGCATTTTCTGTGCTTTTACCTTTTCCCTGTTCTCAGTGTGCTTTCTATCCCTTCTGATAACCCACTGCGAGCTTCTTCCGGCAGCTCCCATGACGGTTACTATCGTTACAACCGTTATTATGCTGACCGGAAGCAGCAGTGGCTTAAGTACACTCCACGATGACATAAGACCGACTCCTGCGGGAATGAACATAATCGGCATAATCTCAATCAGGAATTTGCCTGCATCCTTGACCGCATCAAGCTTTATAGCTCCTGTCATAAGCCCGATAAACATAATAACCATTCCATATATACTTGCAGGGATAGGTAACGGCAGCATATATTTCAATAATTCACCGACAAAAGTAATACCAATGATTACCATAAATTGATGTAAATATTTCATACTATGTATGTCCTTTCAAAATAAAATTGGTAGCACCAATTCAGTGCTACCAAAAATTATACCCATATACCATATTTTGTCAAACGTCAAAATAGACAATTTTTACCTTTTATTGAGGTCCTCTTCCGTCATAAATGTTCCACTCATGGAAGAGTTGATTTCAGACACCTCACGAATCCCCTTTATATAGTCATCGTATATGTCCCACAAATCCATGTCACAGTCATTAAGACCGTCATCATCAGGTATCCACTGCTTTATGAGGGCAATTCTCTCTTCCTTGGTTGTATCCTTTATAAGAATGCTTTTATTTTTATTTTCCAACGCGCTTTTCTCCTTAATCCCTGAACGTCCTTAACGCTTCGATTGTCCTCTCAATAAGCTCATCGAGACTCCAGCCGAGCATGTCCGCACCTCTCTCAATCACTTCTCTTGAACAACCCGCTGCAAAGCCCTTGCTCTTATATTTTTTCCTGACTGATTTAAGCTCTAGGTCCTGCACGCTCTTAGACGGACGCATGATAACCACAGCACCGATAAGACCTGTAAGCTCATCCACTGCATACAGCACCTTCTCCATCTCATGCTCAGGCCTGATGTCAACCGTTATTGCATAGCCATGACTCGCTGTTGCGTGGATTATCCGCTCATCTACGCCGCGCTCACGCATAATCTCCTGACTCTTAATGCAATGCTCCTGTGGGTACATCTCAAAATCAAGGTCATGTAAAATACCCACAACCTCCCAGAAATCCGCCTCATCACCATACCCAAGCTTCTCCGCAAAATACCTCATCGTCTTTCCGACAATCTCCGCATGTTCAAGATGAAACTCATCCTTATTATACTCCCTAAGTAACTCCCATGCCCCTTCTCTGGTCATATTTTATCTCCTTACACATTATAATTATATTTAATTATAAACTTTTTGTGTCAAAACATGTTATACACTCACAGCCTAAATAGGAACATTTTGACACCCGAATCACTTAGGTGACTACTTCCTGCACAAATCCTTCACAACCTCACCCGCAATTATAAGTCCGGCAACCGATGGCACAAAAGCCACACTTCCCGGAATATCCCTTCGCTCCGTGCACTTGTGCTCAGCTCCCGGAGGGCATATACAGTTGGTTCTGCAGCTTATAGCCATATCCTCAATCGGTCTTGTAGGTATTTCCTCTGAATATACAACCTTAAGCTTTTTCACGCCGCGCTTTTTTAACTCTCTTCTCATAACCTTTGCAAGCGGGCATACCTTAGTCTTATATATATCGGCAACCCTAAACTGGCTTCCGTCAAGCTTGTTGCCAGCTCCCATACTGCTTATTATCGGTATGTCCATCTCCTGTGCCTTCAAAACAAGACTTATCTTAGCTGTGACCGTATCTACCGCATCAACCACATAATCGTACTCATCGAATGGAAAATCCGCTGCATTTTCAGGTAAGAAGAAGCACTTGTGAACCCTGACATCCGCATCCGGGTTAATCTCCAGAATCCGCTCCTTCATAACATCCGTCTTATATTTTCCGACAGTCCTTCGTGTGGCGATAATCTGACGGTTGAGATTGGTTAAGCACACCTTATCGTCATCTATCAGGTCAAATGCTCCGACTCCGCTTCTTACCAGTGCCTCGCACACATATCCTCCGACTCCTCCTATTCCAAATACCGCAACTCTTGATTTTCTAAGCTTCTCCATAGCCTCCTTGCCAAGTAAAAGCTCAGTTCTTGAAAACTGTGTAAGCATATTTCCTCCAAATCCCAAATATATTATCTTAATGTCCGGTTACTTTTCGCATGCATATACACCCTGCTGTACCATTGCACAAAAGCCTCTGTGCACTATGAGTTATTTATGCTCCCTTATCATCATTACCCCCGCCGCTGCAAGGAGCACACATGAAACCCATATTGAATGTATTCCGACATTTTTCGAGCATACACCACCGATACCCGCACCAATGGCAAATATTGCGATTATGCCATAATAGTGCAATGCCTTTCTAAGTGCCCCGGGCTGCCTTTCCCTTATATACACAGAAAGGCTTTCTGTTCCACTTCTTAGATTGCCTATGCACATTGTACTGGCATAGCTGTATCCCTTGACCTTTCTGAATGTCTGAACCTGCATTGAACATGCCAGAGATACTATAACTGTCGCTGCCATATTATATGTAGCCGGTATAAATCCGACAGCAAGCAGCATCACTATCTCCATTATAACGATAATCTGCCTCCAATGCACTTTCCTTGAATTCTTATATCTGTGCTCAACCTGTTCGGCAAGCAGTACTCCCGCTGCAAATGCAAGCACCGGAAACAGATACCTGATGCCTGCTGCAAAATCACCCTGCATAATATGCTGGCTCATCAGAACCACATTCCCCGTCTGGGCATTTGAAAATACCTTGTCTCTTACATTATAGGTATACGCATCCTGAAAGCCACCGGAAAACGCAAGCACTGAACTGAGCAGGAATGTCTCTGAGGTCTGAAGCCTTTCTTCAAATCTCTCTTCAAATTTACTCAAACCAACCACCCTTTCCATGTTCTGTAAAGACTACTATAATTCCTCACGCCACGAATTTCAAGTAGTAATTCCTAGTATTTCACTCGATTTTCATGTACAGAAATAATAATTCTGCAATCATTTGCTTCAGAAATTTCTGCCAGATTATGTATTGTATAAATATGATTATGGCTTTATAATAAATCAAGAATCATTATTTATTTCACGAAAGGAGTTTTATATGTACGAATTTACCGATGACTGCTTAATACATATTGAAGAGATAGACAACGAGCATAGACATTTATTCTCTCTCATCAACGAATCTATTGCCATGGTCGCAGAGGCTTCAGATGTCACTGCTATCTCAAAGGAACTTGTCGCAAGGCTTAAAGACTACGCTGTTAATCATTTTGCACATGAAGAGGCATATATGGAGAGCATACATGACCCGGAGCTGAGCCTCCAGAAGCGTGAGCATGCTGCTTTTACCGAAAAAATCAATTCCTTCACGCTTGACACCTCCTCCCCGGAGGCAGCAAGGGAATCCCTTAACGAGCTTTTAAAGTACCTTATCCGCTGGCTCTACAGGCACATTCTGAGCAGCGATATGATGATAGGAAAGCTAGAACCGAATGACCCATTTGCATTCACTGACCGTTTCAAAACCGGTATACAGCTCATTGATGACGAGCACCGTAAATTATTCGAGATAATAAAGGAGACCAACGAGTTAATCTGTGCCGAGCTTCTCCATGACAAGTATGACAAGATTATGGAGCTTCTTGCAAAGCTTAAGGATTACACCGAATTTCATTTTCATGACGAGGAGACTCTTATGGAGCGCATAGGCTATCCGGGACTTAAGGCTCAGAAGCATGCCCACGCTGCATTTGTTGAGCGCCTTGTTGATGTTGATTTAGAAACACTCGATGATATTGATAATGACCAGCAGGCTTATCTGCTTGACCTCATAAATTATCTGATTGGATGGCTGTCAAATCACATCCTCGTCAGCGACAAGAAGATTGCGGAGTATGTACGGAGCAATAACATCACGCTTTAAAGCTATCAATTTAAAAAATTGCCGGATAAAGTTACAGATACTTGTCCGGCAATTTTCATTTTAAGTTTATCAGCTTTTAAATATACCTATGCCATCGCATTTGCAACCTTATACTTGTAAAGCATCTCCGCATGATTCTGTTCTTCCACCTGTATATCGGCTAACAGCTTACGGATACTGCTGTCACCGAACGCAAACACCTCATTGTTGTAGGTTCCCGACACCAGCTTTTCTGTTCCAATGCAGTCCGTGGCAAGAAATGCGTCATTCTTTTTATCCTCCGATTCCGTCATTGATGTATAAGCAGCCTTAGGCTCATACTCACGTCCATCGGAATCGTTGCAGTTGCACTCCGGAACCGTCCCCGAAAGCACCTTGGTAAGCGAATCGCAGTGCTCCTGCTCCTTAGCCCTTAATGTCTCAAACAGCTTCTTAAGCTCAGGATCCTTTGCCTGTGCTGCATACATTGTGTATTTTTCCACACAGCTCTTCTCCTGTGTCAGTAAATCCTCAATTACAGTGCGCTCTTTTTCCTTTAAAACCATATTACAATTCCTCCAAAAAAATAATAAAGATACAGAAATAGCAATCTGCATCTTTATTATTGGCAATTGTACATCTGATTATTCCGGCATTTTACAACATAACATATCAAATTCACACTTAGACAGCACTATTTGTTAAACACATATCTATTCAGTCTGTCAAATGCCTCCACCACAAGCATATGTGGCACAGCAAGGTTCATTCTTATTGCATAAGGCTTGTGGAACGGTCTACCATCCTGCCATATAACACCCACGGAAATTCCCGCCTTTATCAGTTCGTCCATCGTAGTATTATGTTCATCACACCACTTTCGACAATCAAGATACAGCATATATGTACCCTGTGGCTTTACAAGACTCACACCCTCAAAATTCTTGACTATGAAATCATAGGCGTAATTGACGTTCCTTGTTATAACCTGTCTTAACTCGTCCGTCCACTCATAGCCCTCATTCCTATATGCACCTATGAGTGCATACATTGACAGCACATTCATACTGTTGTAGTGCGAAAGCCCTGACTGCTTTCTCACTCTGTCACGCAGATATTTATTGTATATGATATGATAAGAGCCGATAAGTCCCGCAAGATTGAAGGTCTTTGAAGGAGCATAGACGGCTATCGTCCGGTTTTTTGCGTCCTCAGACACACTCTGGGTCGGGATATGCCTGTGTCCCTCAAGAATTATGTCTGACCAGATTTCATCAGAGACTACAACACACTGATTGTTTTTGTACACCTCCATAGCCTTCTCAATCTCGTCTCTCTCCCACACTCTTCCGCACGGATTGTGAGGCGAGCAGAACACGCAGAAATGAATGTTGTTCTCCTTAATCTTCCTGTCCATATCCTCGTAGTCCATTCTCCACACTCCATTTTCATCCTGAACCAGAGGTGAAAGCACAATCTTACGACCATTGTCCTCAAGTGCATGTGTAAAACCTATATATGTAGGTGAGTGAAGTAAAACAGCCTCCCCCGGTGCCGTAAAAGCCTGAACCGCAGATGACAGACAACCGAGTACACCATTCTCATAGCCGATGTCCTCCTTTTCAAGCCCTGTCACGCCGTTTCTCCTGTTCTGCCATTCTATTATCGACGAATAATATTCCTCCCTCGGCTCAAAATATCCGAAAGCCGGGTGCTTCGTCCTCTTAATAACCTCCTCCTGTATGGTCGGAACGGTGGCAAAATTCATATCCGCCACCCACATAGGAATTTTAGAAAAGCCCGGCTTAACCTGCGCCCCATCAAACGGAATAATATCAACCGCTATCGCGTCCTTGCCATTTCTGTCTATTATGCTGTCAAAATCATATTTCATGCCTGATACTTCCTCCTTATCAATGAGTTATTCAATATCCACAGTATATTTTATACTCCGCCAAAAAGTCAATAAGCCGCCTGTTTTTGAAATATTATTACTTTTTTTACCAGCTCTACTTAATTTTTTTCTTAACTGCATAGAATGATGTTGGGGTCAAAACATGCCAACTTAATTTACGAGTGTATAACGTATTATATTTATGCATATCAGCTCCGTTGTACGAAGCAAGATGTTCTAAGAACATCTAAGCTTCTTCCAAAAGTCGTGATATGCATAAATATAATACGTTATACATGCTAAGTTTATAGCAAATGTTTTGACCCCAACATCATAGAATTCAGTTTTATATTTATTTCCACATTCTCACAGAAATTTATCCAGTTCCCTCTCCACAAGGCTGTTAACCTTAATCTTAGGACTGTCAATCACTCTGCCGCGTGCAATGACCATATCAACATGTCTGAGCGCCTCAAGCCTGTCGAGAGGGTTATCCTTAGTCACTATCATGTCTGCGCATTTGCCTTTTTCAATGCTTCCGGTAATGTCACCTATACCGGCAAGCTCTGCACTGCGTTTCGTCGCTGTGTAGAGTGCAAATGCGTTTGACACACCTGTGTACTTGTGGAAATAGCACAGCTCCCTCCAGAAATCATACTGTGTTATCCACGGACATCCGACATCATTTCCGAGAACGACCGGAATATCGTTCGCCAGTGCCACCCTTGCGCACTCGACAATCCCATCAAACACGATGTTTCCATTGTACTGCTCAACCTCCGTCGCATTAGTGAGTGACCTGTCAAAAAGTGCATAAGGAACCGCAGGTGAAATCGTCGTGCAGAGGAACGCGTTCTTTTCCTTAAAAAGTCTTATCATCTCATCGTCCGGTTTCGCGCCGTGCTCTATGGAGTCAACTCCGTTTGCGAGTGCCACCTTCACGCCCTCAGGGGATTCCACATGTGCAGCCACCTTATAGCCTGCCGCATGTGCCCTGTCGCAGACAGCCTTCACCATCTCCGGCTTCATCTTGAGTTCCCCCGGCACACCCTTCTCCTTCGCGTCGAGCACTCCGCCCGTTATCATAAGCTTGACAAGGTCGACCTTCTCATTCCCGGCATGTTCAAGCTGCTTTAACGCCTCGTCTATGCTGTGTGCCGCCACCGCAACCGAGCCTGCCATATGTCCGCCCGGAACCGATATTCCCTCGTTCGCTGCAAGGATACGCGGTCCGACTCTCTTTCCGGCAGCTATCTCGTCCCTCAGTCTTGTGTCAAAATCCCCAAGTCCTCCTACCGTGCGGATTGTGGTCACACCGCTTAACAACTCCGTCCTTGCAAAATCAGATACCACCTTGTATGCCACAGCTCTTGACAAAGCGGTTCCCATAAGGGTTTTTACCAGCTTTTCGTTGTCGCGCTGTTTCTTCTGAGGCTTTCCGTTTCCCGCAAGATGCACATGCATGTTTATAAGCCCCGGCATGATGTAGCGCCCATCAAGGTCCACCACCTTCATATCCGGCGACTTCGGAACCTCCTTAACAATGTCCGTAATCTTCTCACCCTCAGTGACAATCACAAGCCCCTGCTTAACCTGCATGTCCTTGTCCCCACTTAGAATTTTTCCGTTTATGTATGCGTATTTCATATCATTCTCCATTTCCACCGCCATCCCGCGGCATCTGCAATCGCTTTATTTACAGCCATGTATGCTGCACGCCATAACCTTTTCCTCTATCTCGTCCTCTCTCACCACTGCCTATTTGCCGTCAAAATTGACATACTTTTTTTAATATGATAAACTTTATGCAAATATGCGTCGTACCTTATATATGCCGCATATTCTTTCAGCAACATATTAACACCTTAAAAAAATGTTGTCAAAAACTAATACCTAAAACAAAAATTTATAGATAATCTCAATATACTTCATATGTTAATAAATATTGTCTATATAAATCACATTTATTCTTTAATTTAATTGTGAAACATAGAAAGATAAGAAGTGTAAAGTGATTGATAACCTGGGTTTAATAGCTTTGGTGTACTAATCATTGCCGAAAACTATCAAACAAGCGGTAATGTGCAAGTTAACTATCAAAAATTTGAACATATTTTACCGCCGCTGTATTAACTTGCCTGCTCAGGCGGTAATTAAGAAAAGGAGAACAATATGTACACAATCGGACAGATATCGGAAATGTTCAATATTCCTGTCTCAACACTCCGCTACTATGACAAGGAAGGACTTTTTCCAAACATAAAAAGGGATTCCAATATAAGAAAATTCGACGACTCAGAGATTGAAACCCTGCGCATGATAGAATGTCTCAAGAAATCGGGCATGGAGATAAAGGATATACGCCGCTATATGGACTTATGTGCAAAAGGAAGCTCAACTTATTCAGAGCGCAGAGCCATGTTTGAAAAGCAGCGCGAATCCGTAGAAAATGAGATAAAACGTCTCGAAAAGACACTTGACATGTTAAAATTCAAATGCTGGTACTACGACGAAGCCATGACACACGGAAACGAGGAGCACATAAGAAAAATGCTCCCCGATAAGCTTCCTGCGGAAATCCAGAAAATTTATGACAATGCACATGCGAAATAAGACGTTTTTATGCCGTCTCTAATCTATGCTGTATTTCATATATAAAATGCTGAAAACAATGCCTTCTCTTAACTTTCTCCATCCATTGGCGCTTGGTCCGATGATAGCAGTCATGTTACTCAATGGCTTATTAGTCTCATGGGTACGCGTTTTACCTAAGGTTATATTTTTAAAAAAACGTAATTTTTTATAGATATTCCCTCTATTTTTCCCATGAGAACTCCTTCCGCTAATCAAATACATGTATATATTATATCCCATCACACCAAGATTTGAAATATTTTTTTCACACCTACACCACACATCACGGCTCAGCAAAAATTCCCAGCGCCAGCGGGTGATAAGTGAACACAACAAACATAATTCCCTGTATTATGAACAGCACCCTTATCACCACGGCAGATGCCTTATTCCACACTGAGCCGGAAAAGTGATATGCAAACCGGAAGGCGGCAAATACTGCGATGTAGAAGTTAAGTATATCTATCGCCATAACTCCAAAGCCCAGAATCCCCTTGTATGTATAGAACATTACCGGGATGAGCCATGTTCCTATAATATTTCCGAGCATCCATTTCTCATCCGCACTTTTCACAAAAATCCACATGCACAGTAGCATCGGAAAATACACAAGCTTCATGTGTTCCCATGTCGACTCATTAATCGGAAAAAAATATCCGACAATCCTATTTTCACCTGTAAATCCATACACAAAGTGAAAAAGCGTTCCCAAAACCACCGCAAGAACATACACAAGAATCCATTTTTTTCTGCTCCATCCGTCCATATATAGCACCTCCAGAATATATTTTGTTTTTATTATATTCCGGAATGCGACATTCTATGACTTATTTTTACAAAAATCAGACTATTTCTCCTCCTCCGGATGGATACTGACTCCACGGTTCATATCTCCCTGCGGATTCTTTCCGAACTCATAGTCATTTCCCGGAAGGATTGCGTTGAGTACGATACCGGAAATGGCTGCGATTGCAAGTCCGGTAAGTGTGATTGAAGTACCTCCCACATTGAAGGTAAGCCCTGATGAGAAGCCAAGCCCGCACACTAAGATTACGGCTGCAATTACAAGGTTTCTCGACTTTGTGAAGTCGACCTGGTTTTCGACAACATTTCTGACACCGATTGCGGAAATCATACCATAGAGCATGATGCTTACACCCCCGATGATTGCCGATGGCATGGAGCCGATAATCTCTGATACCTTAGGAATGAAGCTGAGCACAATTGCAAAAACGGCTGCTATTCTGATTACTCTCGGGTCATGTACATGGCTGAGCTCAAGAACACCTGTGTTCTCGCCGTAGGTCGTATTGGCAGGTCCGCCAAAGGCAGATGAAAGAGCGGTTGCAAGACCATCACCGATGAGCGTCCTGTGAAGTCCCGGATCGGCGATAAAGTTACTTCCGACTGTCGCTGAGATTGCCGACATGTCACCGATATGCTCCATCATGGTAGCGAGCGCGATAGGTGCCATGACAAGTATTCCGGTAAGGTCAAACTTACATATCTGGAAAGGTGGAAGTCCGACAATACTTGCACCTGCAACGCCCGTGAAGTTGAGTATTGCTGAGCCATCCGGGTTGGTGACACCACAAAGATGGAGAATAAGTGCAGCAGCATAGGAAATCACAACTCCCATAAGTATAGGAATAATCTTGAACATTCCCTTTCCCCAGATATTGAATATTATGATTACACCAAGTGCTATGAGTGCTATGAGCCAGTTAGTTGACGCATTGTTCACAGCAGATGGTGCAAGGCTCAGACCGATACATATAATGATAGGTCCCGTAACGACGGGCGGGAGAAATCTCATAACCTTATTGACACCCACAAGCTTAATAATGAGTGCAAGTACAAGGTACAAAAGACCTGCCACGACGACACCGCCGCATGCGTAAGGGAACTTCTCCGCCATCGTCATCGCCGCATACTTTCCGGTGTCAAGACCTGCCATGGTGGCATAGCCTCCAAGAAAGGCAAATGATGAACCCAGAAAAGCAGGTACCTTCATCTTAGAACATAAGTGAAAAAATAAAGTACCGACACCCGCGAAGAATAACGTAACCTGAATGGACAAGCCCTGTCCTTCAAAATATCCTCCGACAAGAATCGGTACCAAGATAGTTGCCCCGAACATTGCGAACATGTGCTGCAAGCCAAGCAGGAGCATTTTCGGAACGCCGAGCGTTCTCGCGTCTTTGATTGCTTCGTTTTTGTTACTCATAGAAACCTCCTCATTTAAAAGGCGTGCAGGATAACCGCACGCCCGGTATTTTTTCAAATATAACAAAAAACTAATTAAAATACAATCTTATTTCTGCATTTTTCATATACACGCCTTATTTTATTCTGGAAGCCTATCCCATGTATCAAGCTTGTGCATAGCACGTACAATGTTACACCTCTGTAAAAGCGCCGCATCGCGGTCACACATTGTTGCATACCAATGCGGATTTTTCAGCTTTCCGTTAGCTTTTATGAGCATATTCCTGCCGCTTGCATACTGGAAATGCAGGTGACTTATAAGTCCTCCCCTGTTCTTCTCCTCATGCTCCGGCATCGGCGGCATGCTGAGCATATATCTGAACGGACAGCCGTCCGGCGCATCATAAGCCCTGAGAATATAATTTATCTTACCCTCAAGCCCCTTCTCCACAACCATGTCAAGCCCATAGGTATAACAGCCAAGACTCCTGCCTGCCACGTCAATCCATTCTATCATTATATCCACGGTTCCTGACGGTTCAACCTTCCATCCGCCAAGCATGACCGGATTCTCCTTATTTACCGTATAGCACGCGTCCTGCCAGAAGCGCTTTGCTCCGTGGCGGAACAGTATCGCAGATATAAGACCGTTCTTATTTTCCTTCACGGATTTTTCCGCATCCTCCCATGACCTTACCATCGCCGGCGCATCATCCGTAAAGTATAGTTCAAAATTTTCCCAGTTTCCTATCCATTCACTTCTGTCAAAATTCATCTTTACCCTGCCTCTACACCCTTCTTTACAGTTCTGATATTAAAAGCCGGCAAGCCTTCACACCAGCCGGTACTTCAATATTAGCGCTCATTCACCGCTCACGTTTCGGTTATTCCAGCCTGTATATTCTGTCGCACCATCCTGCCGCCAGCTCCTCGTCATGTGTGATAACCACAACAAGCTTTCCCTGATTCTTAAGCCCCTGTATAAGCTCACCGACCTGTTTCATGTGGTATCTGTCAAGCCCGCTCGTCGGCTCATCCATGACAATAATCCTCTTGTCACTCACCATCGCTGATGCTATTGCAGTCCTCTGTTTCTGGCCACCTGACAGACTCATAGGATGTCTGTCTGCATACGGCATAAGCCCAAGCCCTTCAAGCACCTGCCCACACGCCTTTTCGTCCTCCGTGTCAAGCATGACATCATCATGTACGCTGTCACTGAAGAGTTGATAGTTGACATCCTGCATAACAAGAAAGCTTTTCTTTTTAAGCTCTTTTGCCCTCTGCCTTCTGCCATTCCACATAATATCGCCCGACAGAGGTTTTATAAGTCCTGTCATCGTCCTTATGAGTGTGCTCTTGCCAACTCCGTTATGTCCCATTATGCCGACAACCTCACCACTTTTAAAGCACATCTCGCTTACAGTGTACATAGGGGATTTCTTATGATAGCCTATTGTGACGCTGCTTAGCTTCAATTCATCTATTCGTTCACCTGCATTTCCTACTGTTGCTGCATTTCCTTCTATTGTAATATTCCCGGCTATTGCTTTATCAGCCTTACACAGCTGTTCCTCTGCAACATGTTGTTCATTCCCGGAATCCTGTCCTTTCAAAGTGCCGTCATCACACAGCTTCCTTTCAACCTTTCCCCTGTACGGCTCAAGCCGCGCCGCCCTGAGCCCACGTTTTTCAAGCTCTTCGTCGGACAGCGCCATGAATTCCTTGTCGCTGTAGCTCTCCTTTAGCAGCCCTTCCTCAAAGAAATAATACCTATCCACAAAGTCACCTGCCCACGCCAGCCTGTGCTCCGCAAGCACAATCGTCACTCCCCCACTCTTCATCTCAACAATCATATCATGCAGTGCATTTATCGCATCCGCGTCAAGATTGCTCGTTGGTTCATCAAGAACCAGAAGCCCAGGCGATAGCATCATAGCTGCTCCAAAGGCAATCCTCTGTTTCTCGCCTCCGGACAGCCGGAATATGCTTCTGTCAAGCAGCTTCTCAAGACCATATTTTTCCACACAGCTTTTCACCCTGTCCTCTATCTCATCCGGTGCCATTCCCACATTTTCGCATGGAAATGCAAGCTCTGCAGTGGTATTGGTATTAAAATACTGCGTCTTAGGGTTCTGGAACACGCTTCCCACAACCGGCACGAAATCCTCGACCACCGCGCTCCCGCACTCTAAACCGCAGACGTTACACATGCCGCTGAGTTCGCCTTTGAAAAAAGCCGGCACAAGACCATTCAGCACTCTGGTCATCGTAGTTTTTCCACATCCGCTTTTCCCGCACAGAAGAACACATTGTCCCTCCTGTACAACCATGTTGATGTTTTTTAATGCAGGAGCCTCCATTCCCTGATATGTGAAGCTCAGGTTTTTCACATCAATTAAATTCCCACCTGTTACGGCGTTATTTATATTCCGAATACTTCCCATCCAACCAACCTTTTCCTCTAAATATTAGTATAAAACTCTCAATAGCTATAATTACGAATTACAAATCCATTGCTAAAATTATAATTATACTGAATCAGGTTATAATTCGGTATGCTCCGCAATTATACTTCATTACAAAAACCGTCATATTATATATCATATAAAACACTCACTATGGTTGTTATAAGATAATAAATGCGCACAGCGGTGCGGCACATACCGCCATATAGATATAATCCAACGTACTCATTCGTATCTGTGTCATGCTTGTATGTTCCCCTTCGATTCCAAGCCCCTTCGTCAGCGCTGCTACGGACAAATCCTGTGCCACATTGTTGCTGTTCATAAGCAGTGGAATAACCACATACTCAAGCCTTCTCATCGGATGGCACACCGCATTAAATGCCGTTCCGCCTATTCCTCGAAGCTCCATCGAATTTCTTATCTGCCTGTAGTCCTCCTTCACAGTAGGAAAGAATCTTACCACCACCATACAAGGTATGACTACCGCCTCCGGCACCTTCATTTTACGGAGCGCACACACAAACTCACTCACGCTCGTTGTGCTGAAGGCATACGCGCCTGTCACAATACATGGAAGCATCATTCTTATTCCGACTGCAAGCAATGATATGAAGCTTAGCACTACACCATCCGCCGCAGGAATCAGCCACATATCAGCCGCTGACAGTATAAGATATATCACACCGAATTTTATTGCACCCTTAAATCTCGCGCTCAGCATAAACGGTACAAGAAAAAGCACCATCAGTACAACCTCTGTCATCAAATTTACATGAAAAAATAAGAGCAGATTTCCCACAAGAAGCATGAACAACTTGCACCTTGGGTCAAGTTTCATAATATCATTTCTACTATTTTTGCCGGTCATCAGACTATCCCCGCCTTCTCAAAATGCTTTTTCATCATCTTCTGTCCAAACATACCTCCGACAATAGCAAGCACCAATGTCGCAGCAATACACACAACGAGTGTTGTGCCATTTATATGTGAAAAAACGCCATCTATGTAAGCCGCATCCTTTCCCTTAGCCTGAAGGCTTGCTATGTACGCATCCTTCATAAGCCATAACGGAAGCACCGGTCCGGTAAGACCGAATGAGAATACAATATATGAGGCAAGTATTCCCTTCTTATTCCTGTAGCCGCCAAGCTTAGCAATAAAATCTGCCAAAGCACTGCACCCAATACCTATAATGAGACTGACTGCAAAATGTCCTGACACGAACAAAAACAATCCCATAACGGTTCCCATAACCGTGATTCCTCCAAAATGTGGCACCTTCGACACCATAAGCATATAGACACACCCCGCAACAAGCGCCGCAATAGCAGGAAGCAGCACATTTGAAAATCCCGGCAGTAATGCCGCACTTAAAAATGTGGCTATTGCCACAAGCACAAAATATAATGCGGTAAATACACCAATTGATATAAGCTCCGGAACGGTAAGTTTATTATTCTTTTCCTTCATGTTATCTGAATCCTCTTTTCTTATGATATTTTTATGTATCCGTTTCATGTACTCACAATGCCATTTGATTACATATTATTAACTTATGTTAGTTTTCCCTAACATATAGTCAAAAAAAGTTGGAGCCTTACGGATATCCCCTGCTCCCATACGCCTCAAGTAGAATAGCATAACTATAGTTAGTTGTCAATAACCGCGTTTTTCCATTGCTTTCTAATCTGCCGTATTCCCACTCTATACGCTCAATATTGATGATAAGGTCTTCTCTGCAATGCAATAATGTCGGGGCAAACCATCAATACAATAGTAACATAAAATATACAAAAATAACGGTCATGCCTGTATGAAGCAAAACAGGTATGACCGTCTTAAATATCACATAATTATGTACAAATCTTATCAGATGTTAAGCAGATCGCTGTAAACCTTGAGTGCACCCTCTGTCTCATGTGCGAGAACACGCTTAGCAAGCACCTTGCCGAGCTGTACGCCCTCCTGGTCGAAGCTGTTCACGTTCCATAAGAAGCCTTGGAACATAATCTTGTTCTCAAAGTGTGCAAGAAGTGCACCGAGTGTCTTAGGATTAAGCTCATCACCGATGATAATGCTTGAAGGACGATTGCCCTCAAAATTCTTGTTTCTGTTGTCATCGCTCTTGCCGCAGGCGAAGGCAACAATCTGGGCTGCCACATTAGCGCAGAGCTTCTGCTGGCTTGTGCTGTCCTGAATAACAACATCCGTTCCTATCTGGCTGTTTCTAAAGCCGATGAACTGTAACGGAACAATGTCCGTTCCCTGATGGAGAAGCTGATAAAAAGAATGCTGTCCGTTAGTTCCCGGCTCACCGAAGATGACCGGTCCGGTAACGTAATCCACAGGTTCGCCGAATCTGTTGACCGACTTGCCGTTTGACTCCATGTCAAGCTGCTGTAAATGAGCAGGAAAACGGCTGAGCGCCTGTGAGTACGGAAGCACCGCCGTGCTTGGGTATCCTAACACATTTCTCTCGTATACACCGATAAGAGCGTCAAGCATCTCAGGATTCTTACGGATATCCTCATTCTTAGACAGCTTATCCTCGGCTGCCGCACCCTCTAAGAACTGTGCAAACACCTCAGGTCCGAAGGCAAGTGACAATACTGCACCGCCGACTGCCGATGTGGAGGAGAAACGTCCTCCGATATAATCATCCATGAAGAATGCCGCAAGGTAATCATCGCTCTTTGCAAGAGGTGATGTCTCACTGGTAACCGCTATCATGTGCTTTGACGGGTCAAGTCCTGCCTTCTTAAGCGCATCCTTGACAAAGGACTCATTTGTAAGAGTCTCAAGTGTTGTTCCTGACTTGGATACGAGCACGAATATGGAATGTGCCACATCTGTCGAGGCAAGAACCGCAGCAGCATCATCCGGGTCAACATTGCTTATGAACTTAGCCTCCATCCTGAAGGTTCCGTTCTTCTTAGCCCAATTCTCAAGTGCAATATACATTGCACGAGGGCCTAAATCACTTCCGCCTATTCCTATCTGAACTACCGTTGTGAACTTCTCACCTGCCGCATTGGTTATCTCACCGTTATGCACCTTGTTGGCGAACTCCGCTATTCTGTTCTGCTGTTCAACATAGAAGCTCCTCTTATCAACGCCGTCTGCATTTACTGCATCTCCAAGCTGTCCGCGCGTCATGTGGTGAAGTACAAGTCTCTTCTCGCCTGTATTTACAACCTCTCCATTGTAGAGAGCCTCAAACTTCTCTGTAAGCTGTGCCTCCCTGGCAAGCTTCTCAAGTGCATCAAGCACCTTATCGTCTACCTGCTTTGCAGCATAATTATATGTAAGCCCCTCCGCCATCGGTGTGCTGTATGACTTCACGCGGTCCGCGCTCATCACCTCGGACAGCCTGACCTTGTCCACCTCAGACAGATTCCCATAAGAGTTAAGTGTATCCAGATTCTTCCAGTTAATCATATTATCCTCCTGTTCTGCAAACGTCCTACCGATTTCCGAACGTGAGCACTGCTTATTTAATTGTTAATTATTAAACAATCATCTGAATTATACTATCAAAACCCGATTAATTCAATAGTGTATTTCTTCACCTTTAAGATTACCTATGCATACGGCATTCCGGCCTTTTTTCTTAACCACATACAGATATTCATCCGCAGCACGAAGAAAATCCCTGTCCCTGCAGTCCTCGCAGGGTATATCATGGCATATTCCCTGTGAGACGGTGACAATGGAATATTCACTTGAACCATTATGCTGCATATTAAGGTCATAAACCTGCTGTCTCAGCCTCTCTGCCGTCTCTTTGACCTCTTTCGCCTCCACACCAGCATATACGATTACGAACTCATCCCCGCCATACCTCGCACAGAAAATATTCTCATTCTCTATGCCTGCGAGCAGACCTGCTACCGCCTTCACACATTCATCGCCCGCCTGATGTCCGTATTCATCATTATACTGTTTAAAATAATCTATATCCAGTATCTCATATGACAAAGGTATGTGCTCAGCCCTGCACCTTTCAAGTGCCTCCTGTGTAAATCTCGACATGCGGTACCTGTTGGCAATTCCCGTGAACTGGTCTGTCTCTGCTTTTTCTGACAGTCTCTGTGTCTCCAGCTCAAGCTGCTTCTGTCTTTCCTTTATCGTATCGAGGGAATTCCTTACACGCAGTATTGTGGCTATCATCTTCTGCTTGTCATTCTCCAGCTGAACGCTCAGGTCAAAGAAGCTGTTCATTGCCTCAATACATTTTTGTTCACATTTGTTCCTGCGGTACAGCCTGATCTTAAGCTCAAGGTATTTCCGCTTAATATTGGCTATTCTGGTCTTCTTTATCGGTTCCTCTATTTTATTTATAATCTCTGCGACTATATCATCCCTGTCAAGCTCAAGCATCAAAAGGCAGAACTCATACAGATCACCAAATATGTCCATAATCAGTACCCTGCCACCAAGTCTTTTCTCAAGGTCAGCTATGTACATATCCCTTTTGTATGCATCACCTATGAGATGATGGAAACGTGCACACAGGCTGTCTACATATATATTATCCATCTCTCCGAAATGCGGCTTACATTCTGCTTCTATTCTGTCAATATACTGTGCTGTATTATCCATGTCCCCTTCAAGCATATAGCTTTCCGCCAGATTTGTATAGATCATTGTCAGTCTGCTGATATCGCGCTCATTCTCAGGAGCCGCCATGTATCTTGCGTATGCGCTCAGGAAGTACTGTCTGGCCTCCTTATACATTCCGGTATCAAGATACAGATACCCAATATTAATTTCAATACTTCGTTGTACATCACCTACATTATGCTCATTACAGCACTCAAGTCCCAACATATAATATTCCAATGCCGCGACCGTATTACCCTGCGTTACCGATATTATCGCCATAAGATTATATGCTCTTGCCTCCAGCCTCCACTGCTCCGAGCGTTTCAGATAAACGAGAGCATTGGCCATCATATCAAACATATTATCAAAATCATTCTTTACATAATATGTTGCACCTAAATAAAAATATGCCAGTCCGTATGCCGTGCTGTCCTCCGGTACCGCCTCATCCAGAATATCCCTGCATGCACCTTCTATCTTCTCATAGTCCAGATTCCTGCTATATCTTTCAATGCCCAGCAGATAATTTAATTTTTCACTATAGGTGCTGCCCTTCTCTTTACTTGCCATGTGAATCCCTTTACCCCAATAACATAAATAATATAATAATGAGAGGCAAAGGTACCTCTCCCCCTCATATCATATTATAAAACCGAATCCACCTTTTTTCAACACCTTACTTCGTCACTTTTAACATGAAATTACTTTTATTTCCATTTAAAATTAATCATTCCAAGTATATATATTATTATAATACACACCGGTACAACATATCCGAATACGGGGCGCATCCAGTTCTTTATTTTTAACCCCTTTCCTTCATTGACCTCTGCCATAAAATTATCCCATCCCCAGCCGATGCGTCCATTGGTACAGAATATTGCAATGGTCAGTGAGCCCAGCGGAAGTATGTTATTGCTCACCAGAAAATCCCAGAAGTCAAGCCATGCCGTTCCCTCGGCAAATGGCTGAAACTTAAATACGCTGTAGCCTAACGCCGTTGTAATTGCAAGAGTGAACACAACCACGGCACACACAAGGCTTCCCTTCCTTCTTGTCCAGCCTGTCAGCTCCCTCACACATGCCAGGATATTCTCGCACACCGCAAGTACAGTCGAAAATGCCGCAAAGGTCATAAACATAAAGAACAATGTTCCCCATATTCTTCCACCCTGTATATGCTTAAATACTGCCGCCATAGTGTCAAAAAGCAATGCCGGACCTGCCGTTACCTCAACTCCGTAAGCAGCGCATGAAGGGAAAATAATAAGACCCGCCATAATCGCGACAAAGGAATCGAGCAGTATCACATTCACACTTTCACCGAGCAGGCTTCTTTCTTTATCAATATAGCTGCCGAATATCGCCATGGACCCCATTCCCACAGACAACGTAAAAAATGCCTGATTCATTGCCGCAACAATGGTATCCACACCTATTTTAGTAAAATCCGGCACAAGATAAAAGCGGTAGCCCTCCACAGCTCCGGGCTGCATTCCGCTGACAACCGCCAGCACAAGCATGAGTGCAAGCAGGAGCATCATCATGTACTTTGTGACGCGCTCAAGACCGCCCTGAAGCTGAAATGTGAGCACAAAGAAGCCTATTGCAACCGTAATCGCAAGGAACCCTACATTGACAGCCGGATTGGTTATCATATTTACGAACCCAAGTCTTTCGATATCACCTGTGAGGAATTTCCAGAAATAATATATCATCCAGCCTGTAACAACGGTGTAAAATGCCATCAGGCATACATTTCCCACAAGAGCAAAATATCCGTGGATATGCCATTTCTGTCCCTTTTTTTCCAGTTTCCGGTACATCTTCACCGGACTCGCCTGTGCGGCTCTGCCTATTGCAAATTCCATTGTAAGGGCAGGAAGCCCCAGAATAAGCAGACATACTATATAGATAAGCACGAATGCTCCGCCGCCATTGCTTCCCGCCATCCACGGAAACTTCCATACATTTCCGCACCCTATTGCACATCCCGCGCTAAGAAATATAAATCCCAGGCGGCTGCCTAAACGTTCTCTCTCCAAAACACCAATCTCCTTATATTATTTTTATAGGCGAAACAAGCGAATCCCGAAGCCGTCTCCGGAATCCGCCAGTCACATAACACTCTTTATAACAATATATCTGATTATCATATTATCAGCAAACCAGGCCTGCAAGGCTCATTACCTACAGCCCGGGAATCTGATTACTTATCAACCTTAGGAAGTCCTGCAAATCCAACCTGTAATTCTTCATCTGTCGGGATATAATCCGTCATAAGTCCATCATTGTACTTCTGATATGCCACCATATCGAAATAGCCTGTACCGGTAAGCCCGAAAAGGATTGTCTTCTCCTCTCCGGTCTCCTTGCACTTTAAAGCCTCATCTATCGCAACCCTTATCGCATGGCTGCTCTCAGGTGCCGGAAGTATTCCCTCCACCCTTGCAAACTGTGTAGCTGCGGCAAATACGCTGGTCTGCTCAACCGAAACAGCTTCCATAAGTCCCTGATGGTACAGCTCAGATACAACCGGGCTCATTCCATGGTAGCGAAGACCTCCCGCATGGTTAGCCGAAGGAATGAAATTGCTTCCAAGCGTGTACATCTTAGCAAGCGGACATACCATGCCTGTGTCGCAGAAATCATAGGCAAATCTGCCTCTTGTAAGGCTTGGACAGCTTGCAGGTTCAACAGCGATAAATCTGTAATCCTTCTCACCTCTCAGCTTCTCACCCATAAATGGTGAGATAAGTCCTCCAAGATTGGAGCCGCCACCGGCACAGCCTATGATAATATCCGGCTTGACACCGTACTTTTCAAGTGCTGCCTTAGCCTCAAGTCCGATAACGGACTGGTGAAGAAGAACCTGGTTTAAGACACTTCCAAGCACATATCTGTAACCTTCTGTATGTGTTGCCACCTCAACCGCCTCTGATATAGCACATCCAAGGCTTCCCGTTGTGCCCGGGTGTGCAGCAAGAATCTTTCTTCCGACCTGTGTTGTCTCCGAAGGCGAAGGTGTCACACTTGCACCATAGGTTCTCATAACCTCACGTCTGAAGGGCTTCTGCTCATACGAAACCTTAACCATGAATACCTTGCAGTCAAGCCCCAGGTAAGCGCACGCCATCGACAGTGCAGTTCCCCACTGTCCTGCACCCGTCTCCGTGGTCACGCCCTTAAGTCCCTGCTTCTTGGCATAATAAGCCTGAGCTATCGCAGAATTCAGCTTATGGCTTCCGCTTGTATTATTTCCCTCGAACTTATAATAAATCTTCGCCGGAGTTCCAAGTGCCTTTTCAAGACAGTATGCCCTTACAAGAGGCGCCGGTCTGTACATCTTGTAAAAGTCAAGAATTTCCTGCGGAATATCAATATAAGCATTGTCATTATCAAGTTCCTGCTTAATAAGTTCATCACAGAAAACTGGTCTTAAATCATCATACCCCATAGGTTCTAATGTGGCAGGATTTAAAAGCGGAGCCGGCTTAATCTTCATATCAGCGCGCACATTGTACCACTGCTTCGGCATCTCGCTCTCTTCAAGGTAAATCTTATAAGGAATGTTTTTTTCTTCGCTCATGGAATATCCTCCCTCTGCAATTATATATCTTTATCACTATATCACTTTAAAGTGTGTCTTGTCAACCTGATACACCACAGCATCGCATGATATTCTCCAAGAACCAGACAAGACCGCCAAAAGGCGATCTTGTCTATGTAAAATATCAGGAAGCTTCACTCTGCTGCGTAAATCCGAATCAACATATATCCCACTGAGCTTCAGTTCAAAATTATTCCTGTGTACTGTCATCCTGCGGCTTAACATTCTGCTCATCTACAGCCACTCCGCATGATGTACAGAACTTACTTCCGGCTGCAATAGGTGCACCGCAGTTAGGACATACAGATCCCTCAGCCTTAGGCTGCTCTGTGTGCATTCTGTTGCCGCAGCTTGGACAGAACATTGAATCGGCGCCAACCTCTGCACCGCATGCCGGACATACCGAAACACCCCTCAAATCCTTGAGCTTCTGCTCACACTCTGCGATAGCGTTCTGTGCAGCCTTGATTTCATCCAGATACTCCACAAAATCAGGCTCCGGATAATCTGCATGACGCTCTACATAGAGTCTTCCTATCTTCTCGTAGGCATTTGTGATTATCTTCTGCTCATCGCTTATTGCCGAATTGAGCTTCGCTGTATCAACAACGTCCTTGCTCTTCTGCGCAATAGTCTGTCCTGCATTCGATAAAGTCTTTCCAATGTTATCAAAAAATCCCATACAATAACCTCCTTATACAGCAAACCTATTATAAATACTTTTTCTGAAATTTTAACATCAATTTTCCCTAAAGTCAATTATTTCCAACACTTTATCAACCGTCAATCCTGAATTTTCTTCCAGTATTCTGCATATCCTTGAGGTCACTCCTGCCGCAGCATAGGACGTCCCGGATACCTCCCTGCTATCACCGCTCAGGGTTCTGACGGTAATGTTCTCCCCGCACTCGTACATATCGACCCATTCACCTCTCTGCGAAAAATCCGATATTGCTGTCCTGCTCTCATTCATTGAACCCACCGCAATCACGCCATCATAAGCCGCAGGATAATATTTTACATCCGGGTTTTCAACATAATCATTACCAGCCGATGCCACTACCACAACGCCCTTCTGTGCTGCATACTCAACAGCAAGCCGTACTGACTCAACATCGGCAGCAAATCCGGCACTGATATTGATTACATCACATCCATATACATCGACAGCGTCAATGATTATCCCTGCAAATGTATCTGCGTCCACCTGCTTAAGTCTTCCATGTTCATACACACTGCTCACAAGAGCGACAAGCTCTGTATCCGGGGCATTCTCAAGGATGATTGACGCTACCGCCGTGCCATGTCCATAGGTGTCATCCGTTCCCATGCTCCCTTCAACATAATTCTTTCCTCCGGCGATATTGCCGGCGGGTATCGCTTTTTCTGAAAAGCCTGTGTCGATAACGGCTGCACGTATCTTCTTATCATCTGTGACAGTCCCACTGTCCTGCCGCCCTGCACATGACGCAGTTATACAGGTTATCAATAATGCTGTTATCAGGGTCAAATATAATTTTACTCTATGTATTCCCATGCTTCTTATGTCCTCTTCATAAAAGTAACTTAATTATAATGCAGACAGGGTGTCATGTAAATGACACCCTGTCGCTCTCGGTAAAATATCAAAATTTAAGAAATACGCTAATATTAGTTATGGTTACCAAGTATATCCGATACTGTTCCCGTAACCGGCTTTAATGCCTTTATGTCATTGTTGAAATCAGGTGTTACCTCGAAGTCCTCGGTTATTGTAGCCGTAAAGGTGAGGGCATTCGTTCCGACACCATCTGTATACTGTATATTGTCTATCGGAAGTCCTGCAATCGCATTCAGTCCAACATTCTGTACCGAACCGATTACCTCATCATAGATGACCGTAATCGAAATCTGCTCGCCCGCCTTATACTGTGACAGTGCAAGACTTGAGATACCTACCTGTGAAGGAGCCTTCGTATCAAGTACCTTGTAATGAGCATCTACCGTTCCAAGCTGCCATTTGTTCTCACCTTTTCCGGCAGCCGCTGCCTCCAGCTGTACAGAGTCGTTTACACTGATTTTAGCATATGTCGGTGACCCTGATACAACTACATCGCCCTTATAGCTGGTTCCATAGTTGTTCTTTGTCCAACCGCCCTTTCCATACTTGAAAGCTATATTTCCCTGTGAGCCCCCCGTAAAAGGAAATGCCACATCCAACTGCCAGTCTCCGGCACATATGTCGAAAGCAAACTCTCCAAAATAACCCGTTCCCGCACTGTATAATCGTAACCAGCACCAGCTATCCTCTATATCCTGCAGATCTGCCGTTATATAGAAGCCCGCCTGTGTTGCCACGTTCTTTACATAGTTTCTGGTTATGGTATCAACTCCGGCATTTGCCAAGGCTGCATGAAGTGAAGCAAAATTGATTTTCGGGCCCTTGCTATAGTCTACAGTCTTTTGATCTTTCTGGCTAATCGTCGGATCACCTGTCCTATGCACATATGTATACCACTTATTATACATATCCACCGCATTATACTGTGACATTGCCCCTATTGTTCTTCTGAGCGACTTGGTATCTCCGAGTTCTCCAGGATACTTTCCAACCGTGTCCACTATCTTATAGAGCTCAACATCGTAGTAACGGTCGGTATTATTCGCATTGAAGCTTGCCGCCGCATCCGCCGCAGTCTCAGCTCCCCACTCCTCAACATTGAAGGTCTGCTCCATATCCTCAGGTCCGAATGTAAGGTAGACATTCTCGCCACCGACATGCTTAAAATGATATTTATCAAGTGCTATATCGATGTCGACCGTTGAGCCATACGCCGTACCATTTACCGTTCTGTAGTAGACATAGATTGGATTGGATATCGCCTGTGTACCCTCAGGAAGAGTTCTTGTTACCTTGTAGGTGAGCTTAGCTCCCGTTGAACCGTTCTGCAGGGTTACAGCCTCCTCACCCTCATATGAAAGTGTAAATATTCCTCCGTGACCCCACTTAGCTGTGAGGTTATAGTCCTTCTGCGTTCCCTTCACTATCTCGGATACAAGTACATCCCCTTCATACCAGCCAAGGAACTTATAGCCCTCCTTAGCTGTAGGCGCAATCAGGATAACATCATTGTCCTCAATGCTGTAGCTTGCAGGATTATCATTCGATACAGCTCCCGTTCCGGCATCATAGCTGATACTGAATACGTTCAGCGTCCATACCGCATACAGATTGATATTTCCTGATTCAACAAGGTTCTTTACCGTATCTCCGTCACTGTATACAGGCTCTCCGCCCTTTTCAAGCGCCCAGCCGTTAAAGGTATAGCCCGGTCTTACAAAGCCCTCCATATCCGAGATAAGAGGAAGATTCTTCGCTGTATCATATACCATATCAAGCGTCTCTGTAGGAACGGAATCACCCTTGCAGCTGTCAAAGGTTATGACATAAGAGTTTACCGACCATTTTGCATAGAATGTCGGCTCATAGCCAACCCTGAGCTTTATCGGTGCAGTCACCTTATTGTTATATGTATCATCAGTGTACCAGCCCTCAAAGGTATATCCCGCCTTAGTCGGTTCATAGAGTGTGAGGAAATCATCTTCAACCGTGAAGCTGTCCGGATTTCCGGCAGCATTCTGTGCACCGTCCATATTGACATATATTATGCGGTATCTTACAGGTGTCCACACAGCATACAGATGAATTATGCCATTGTCATCCGGCACAAGCTGTGAAACGACCTCACCGTCTGTATACTTTGCTTCCTGCCCTGCCTTCAATGACCAGCCTGTGAAGTTGTACTCCTCCTTTGTAAAGCTGTTCTGCTTAAGCGCCTTGCTCTCTGTGTAGGTGAAGCTCTGTCCGTCCGTAGTATCCCCGCCATTGTTTGAATGGAATACAACCTTATAGCTGTGCTCTCTCCACTTAGCATAGAGCTCTCTGTCGCCTATGCCTGCGGCGGCTATCACCTCAACCTGCTCACCTGCACATTCCTTATCGTAATACCAGCCCTCGAAGGTAAAACCTGTCTTCTTCGCAGGCTTCAGTTCAATCCTTCCTGTTGTGATATTGTAGGAAGCCGGATTGCCATTCTCTGCCCCGTCCACATTTGAGTATACAAGCTTGTACTCTATCGGCGTATAGTGTGCATAGAGTACATGATTCTGTGCCGTCTTAACAACGGTATCCGCTGTTATCTGTACAACCTCGTCCGAAGCAGGCTGAGGCTTGGTAAACCATCCATCGAAGGCATATCCCCTCTTAGAAGGCTGTGGAAGCTCTCCGTATACCTCATCAAATACTACATTCTTACTCAATGCCGCATCGGCAGGTAAGCTTCCTCCGTTCACATCTAATGTCAGGATATAGCTGTCCGCCTTCCATATCGCTGTGTACTCAAGGTTCTCAGCCGGCATGTCCGCAAACAGTTCCCTGCTCCATTCATACGAATATCCTTCCTTTACAGGTACAGGAGCATTTATCTTCGTGCCATAATAGAGCGTTCCCGATGTGTAATTGTCCGCAGCTCCACCGGCGAAATCCCAGCTAAGAGTATACTGGTTTCTTGTGTAATAGTAATCAACTACATTCTTACTCTCATCGGTGCAGATTGTGATTGTCTTAGCCTCGCCGACAGCGGTAAAGCCTTCAAAGCTCTTTAGCGGTGCCTCAACCTCGCTGTCCATAGGTGCAGTCTCATTTAAGCTGGCTGCAAGTGTGTACTTGTCGGAGCCGTCCACATTCTGATGGTAATAGTTGACCGTGTATCCGTATTCGCCTGCCTTCCATGCAGCAGTTAGCTTCATGTCCTTTGAAGGCATTGTTCTCACATCAAATCTCACATCGCCATCGTACCAGCCGGCGAAGCCATAGCCTTCCCTGTATGCCGAAGGAGGTGTTATATCCGCACCGTACAGCGCTGTTATCGTATCATTACCCTCAAGTGTTCCCTCGGTTGCATCGAAGGTGAGTGTATAGGTATTTCTGGTGTAGTCATATCTAAGTACCGCATTTCCGTCCGCCGTGATTTCAAGCGTCCTCTGCTCCGGCGCTGTGAAGCCTGCATAGTCATGTGTCTGTGGTGTCACAATATCCTCCGTAACACCTGTGAGCTCATCCGTCCTGTCAAGCACATAGCTGCCATCAAGCTGCTGTAAATAATGCTCAACGCGGTATCTCGTATCCTTTGCCGGGCTCCAGTCCGCATAGAAAGTACGATTTCCTATACTTCCATGCTCTATTCTATCAACCTTGTCCCCGGTAAGCCCAGCGTTATCATACCAGCCCTCAAATACATAGCCTGTTCTGACCGCAGCCCTGAGTATGATTGTCTCACTCTCAATATTGTATGAAGCGGCATTGGTGCTGACACCATCATACAGATTCTCATAAGAAATCTTATACTCCTCCGGAATCCATACAGCGTACAGTGTCATCGTGCTGCCTTCCAACTTGGAAATGTTCTTGACACTCTCTGAATCGGTGTAGCGCACTTCTCCCGCCTTTGTAAGGCTCCAGCCGCCAAAAACATAGTTCTCACGCGAAAACTTATTAGCCGGAAGAGTTACCGCCTCATCATAAGTAAGCGGAATATCCTCCATCTCTCCTTCTGCGTATTCGGAATTTCCGTCAAAATGTACCGTATATGTGACAGGTGTCCACAATGCATGATATACAATGTCCTCCTTGCCCATAACTGTATTCACCTCAACGGCCTTTTTGCCGTCAAGGCTCCAGCCTCCGAATATATATCCGTCTCTTGCCACATTCTCAGGAACATTGATTGTGCCCTCATAGCATGTATCGGCTGTCACAGCCTTATCGTCATATCCATAATCAAATGTGTACGAATATCTTTCGCGTCTGTAATTGACCTTGATTATCATTTTTCCGTCCGGTGCCACACTGGCTGTATCACATTCCTCACCAAGCACAGTCATATTGCTGAATACGATTCCACCATCTACCGTGAAAAGCTTATCGGCTGTAGTTTTTCCTTCAAGCGGAGTCTTTCTTAAGCTGTCCGCAGTGATTGGCGAACCTGTATATCCTTGTGCCGTGAAACTGCTCTTAAGTCTGTAGGTTCCATCCGTATCCTGTACATAGTACTCAACTCTGTACTGTGTATGCGGATTCCTGCTCCACTGTGCAGTATATACTATATCCTCCGTTCCCATAGCTGAAGCTACTTCATTATCCCAGCCGGTAAATGTATAACCATCTGCTGCAACCATAGGAGGAACAATCGCTGCACCGTATTTAAGCTCATAGCTTACACTTGTGTCTCCTGCCTCGCCTTCATTGAAGGTGACAGTGTGCCATTCAAGCGGATAATAATAGCGGAGAACTGTGCTTCCGTCTGCCTCTATTTTTATCTCCTGCGCTGCCGGTGAGGTATATCCCTCATACGTCTTAACCGCAGGTGTTACATAGCTGTCCGTGGTGCCTGTGAGCCTCTCGCTGTCTGCAAGCTCATACTCACCTGAGGCTATCTGCTCCTTATAATGCTCCACACGGTAAGCTGTGTTCACAGAAGGTGTCCATTTTGCAAATATATTAGTATCCTGTGCCGGCATAAGCTCAGGGAACTCATACACCTGATTTAGCTCCTCATCCTCATACCAGCCTGCAAAATCATAGCCCATTCTTACCGGATCGGCAGGCTTGTCTATCTTCTTTTCAAACGCAGCATTGATAATATTTATATAGGTTCCGCCATTGGTGTAAGGAACTATAACATATCCGTCCCTTAAATTATCCCAATATAATGAAAGTCTTCTCTGTATAGGTTTTGATGAGAAAGCAAGCGGATATCTGTTCCATGTTATTATCATCTCGCCTTCAAGTCTCTTATCTTCCTTATCAGGGGTTACTGTTATAGTGTTCGTCTGAGGGTCATAGGAGAACTTGTCATTAGTCATCACGATGTCAAAATTATTTCTGTTCCTGCCGCCTGCCGGTTTGGTCGGATTATAGTAATCCTCATATACCGCATGAGCCTCGCCGCCTTCAACTAAGTCAAGGTATGTAAGGTCAAACACACTGTCCGGTACTACCACCGAGCGGACATGCTGCTTCATCTTCATATACGGCATATCCTCCTGGGCGGTGGTAAAATCAAGTATACTGTCCCTGTTTCCCACGGACCACAGCGGCCATTCCTTATTGATAAGCGTGTACATCGCCGTATATCTGTCGTTGAGTGCCTGTGCCTTAAGTGCGACATCCAGATAAGCACCCACATCTATCAGAAGTGCTCCGCTGTACTGCTGGCTCTTTCCAAGACTCTGGGTGTATTTAAGCTCATAGTAGAAATATCCCCACAGCTTAGTGTATGCTCCAGCCTCCGCGACAAATCCAACCGATGCTAACTTGGTTGAGAACACACCCACCTTGAACTCGAACTCAAGCCCTGCCCTCACGGCAAGTCTTCCCATTACATAGAAATCAAATTCATACGCGTCCTCAATAAGCTGTACGGTATCGTTGTATACCTTTCCGGCAAACACATCTATCGTATATGTATAGCGCTTTCCGGTTATGTAGTCGAAGTCGAAGCCGACAGCAACGCAGGCATCAACCTTCACAACAAAATCCACATCTATGCTTACCGCAATAATTGGCAGGCACGGCGGCAGAAGCTTTTCCTGATTTATAATATTCTGCTCAAAAATCTTTATCCAGTCGGACTCCTCGTCCATCATATCGCTGTAGCGCTTGACAAGCTTATTGGCATTCTCCTCGGAATCCTCATCCTCACCATCATCCTTCGCCTGCTCTATAAGCTCCTTAATCTGATCTGCGATATCAAGTGCTGTATTGAAGCCGCCCTTATCCTCATCGTCATTGTCATCGCTGCTGTTAGTGACCATGACAGCACTCACTTCAATTCCTGTATAATTAAGCACATCAATATTGGCAGTCACGCGGTACTCTGCAATGTAAGGGAATATTCCCCATACCTTCCAGACAGCCCTGCTGCTCACACCAAGGTCAAGACCAACTTCCTCGGTAAACTTACCGCTTACGGTTATCTCTACCTGATTGTCGGAGCCTTTTTTACCCATTGTAATCTTTGCCTGAACCTCAAGCTCCACGCTAAGTCCCTTATCCCTTGCTGCGGAACCCTCAGCCTGTGAAAGATTCTTAGGTGTCGTGCTGATTGTAGCCTTAGGATATCCGTCCTCAAGCTTACATTCAACCGATATGTCAGATGACATAAGCTGCAGCTCCTCCGGCGATATCGTACTTCCATCCTCAAGGATTACCTTGTAGTCCTCAAGGTTCATGTTATCTTTTAACCTTGTAAAGTTGTCTGTGGCAAGTGCTAAGGAGGCAAGATACTGTGCCGCCTCATCGGCAAAGCCGCTTTCAACTGCCTGTTTCTCAATTGCTCTCTCGATTGAGGCTGTATCCACGCCCTCAATCATTTCCGCTCCGGACATCTGTTCACTTGTATAGATGTCCATAGCTGCTATCACTTCATCAAAACCAACAGCCCTATACCCAATTGTCGTAGTGCCGTTATCATTTTTCGTGACAGCGGTTACTAAGCCGTAGCTTCCTATCTGTGCAGCATTTTCGCCTTCTAAGATACCGAATATTCCACTGTAGAAAGCAACATAGTCGCCTATATCCACCGTTGTCCGGCTGTCAAGCCCGACATTGGCATACACATCCGGAGAATAGTCAAGCACCCTGTTGTCAATCGTCATACTGCCCTCGCCGGCATTGTCAAGGAAGGCAGCTGATACAGGCAGAATATCCGGTGTGAAGATTACATCCTCAGGTGCGGCATTCTTATAGCTGTACCTGTTACCGTTCTTACCTGTTATCTCTACATAAGCTATATCACCATTCTGTTCATCCGGCGTATCCAGCGTCCTTAAATCCGGCCTTAAGCCTGCATATATTGATATTACATCCCCTACGTTCAGTATTTCCCTGCTGTAATCGAACTGACCCTGTGTAAGCTCTGCCGGTCCAAGCACCCCATCCTTATCCGCCTGATAGAGTGCAATACTCAGCGTTTCAACAGAATCTCCAGCATTGGTTATATTCTTTAAATCGCTTATAGGTATATACACAATGTCACTGTTAAGTGATACATTCAATACCTCCTTCTTAGCGGTTGTAAAGTTGTACTCCCTTACCGTGTCCGGCTGATTTTTAAAATTAAGTCTCGAATCCGTGAGTGTAATTCTATATGTACAACCATCCTCAAAACCCGGAACAGCCATGGATGAATTGTTTTCTATCTCAGGAGTAATTCCTGTAATCACATACTCTCCATCCGCACCTGTAACCCTGACAATGTCCGTCTGCCCAGGGTCGGTAAGGTTCTTTACATCAAGAGCTGCGCGCACTCCCTCTGCGTCCAGCTTCTTGTCCTCTGTCACAACCGTGATGGCAAAGCTGTCTCCGTCGACATTCTCCGCTGCGGCAAATACTATGTTCTCTACCGGCTGCAGCTGCTCAGCCTGTCTATATGCAGCATACAGTGTAAGGTCACTGTTGACACTGTCATCCTCCTTAACCGGCTGTGTAAGTGCTTCATCATAATACCATCCAAGGAAGATATTCCCTTCACTGTACGGCGTAGAAAAACTCTTTATCTTGGTTCCACGCTCAACCTGCTTTGTCTGTAATACACTTCCGCCCTGTGTTGCAAAATTTACAGAATACCTCACTTCCGGCTCCACATTATTCTGTGTGGTAGTCTCCTGTGTGGTAGTCTCCTGTGTGACGTTCTCCACTTCACCTGACTCACTGACAGTCTCACCACTGACTGTGGCAGGCTGAGTATCCGCCGTCTTTGAAGAACTCTGTTCATTCCCTCCTGCCGAAGTCTCCTGTGCTGACGTCCCGGTCACCTCAGGTGTCTCATACTGTTCACCGGATTGTTCCGTCTGCCGCTCATCTGCCGGCTGGCTTTCTGTCTCCTGATTAGTATTCCGGCTGCCCTCCTGTGGCAGATCCGCAACCTCCGTTCCAATCAGTGGCTGCTCATCCGGTATGCCCTGCGCCGGCTTGGATTTACCAATCGTGTTAAGTATTGCCAACGCTGTGCCGGACACAATCAATGCAATAATGATTGTAAGCACTGCTGCTCTTCTGGCTTTGTCTGCCCATATTGCATTATAGATTTTTCTCCACATAGCATATTCCTCCTGTTGTCTTTTATAAATCAAAAGTACTATATTAGTTCTATTTGCTATATATAATATCCTAATAAAAAACATTCATGGACGAAATTGCATGAATTACATTTTTTTTGACATGAACGATAAGACTTAGCTGTAGAAATTTATCAATATAAAGTTTATAATACATATATAAATTTACAGGGGTGAATGAACGAATGCTTAAAATAGCTGTATGTGATGACGAGATAAACGAAATTTCTTCTATATCCTCTTTTATAAATACCTATATGGCAGAGCACGATATACCGATCAGCTATAAATGTTATACCAGCAGTGTTGAGCTTGCCTCAAAGTCTGCTTACGAAAAATATGACCTCTATCTGCTGGATGTCATCATGCCTGTTTTAAACGGGATGTCCCTTGCCAGGGAGATTCGCAGCTTCGATAAGGCAGCCGACATTATCTTTCTTACTGCATCGCCTGAATTTGCGGTCGAAAGCTACACCGTCAAGGCCGCCAATTATCTTCTAAAGCCCATAACAAGGGATAAGCTTTTTGGCGCTCTCGATGATATTCTTGAAAAGAAAGAGTCGGACAGCCCTAAATATATTGTGGTAAAGAACAGCAGCGGAGTACATAAGCTTCTGTTATCAAATATAGTCTGTGTCGAGGCTTTCAACAGAAAAGTAATTTACTATCTCAATAACAATTCACAGCTGGAATGTTCCGAACGTTTCACTTCAATATGTGATAAGCTTATGTACAACCACGAATTTCTGCTTGCCCACCGCTCATTTGTGGTCAATATGAACTTCATACGTTCAATCGGTGCCACGGATATGCAGCTTCAGAACGGAAAGACCATCCCACTTGCGCAGAGAAGAGTGAGCGAGCTGAAGAAGCAGTATCTCGCCTTCCAGATGGAGGAAACGCCATGATAAATATTTCAAATATTCTGGATTTAACCAATTACGCTTTTGTCCTTTTCTTCGGAATAACGGCGGCCTTTTACTTTGTAGGCATGCATTTTGAGGACAATAAAAAGCAGTATATTTTTACCATCCTTGTATTTGGGTGCATACAGCTTATTGCGTATCTGCTTTTAGGGAAGCAGACATTATATACGTGCTATCCTCTGCTCATACATCTTCCTCTCATTCTTCTGATATTTTTTGTATTCCATCAGAGTATCAGCATGTCCATCATCTCTGTGCTTACAGCTTATCTTCTGTGTACACCGCGAAAATGGATTGGGACGCTTGTATCATCATTTTTCGGCTACAACCAGGATATTGCCAATGCTGCAGCCATTCTGGTGACTATTCCGCTGCTGATACTTGTAATAAAATACTTATCCCCCTATGTTGAAAAGCTTAAATATGAAAGCACCACATCTCTTCTGCCTTTTCTGCTTCTGCCGCTTGTGTACTATATCATTGAATATGCCTTTACAGTCTATACCGACCTTCTGCACACCGGAGGAATCGTTATTATCGATTTTGTGGACAGCTTTATTGTATTGTTATATTTGATACTTTCAATTTTTTCACTTGACGCCGCCAACAAGCGAAATAAGACAGAGCACGAAAACCTCCTTCTCAGAACCGCAGCAATTCAGGTCCAAAAGGAGATACAGCAGATATCTTACTCAGAGAAGCAGGCTGCCATATACCGTCATGACCTGCGCCATCATCTGAATTTTATAAGCCAGTGCATAAAGGAAAACAAGAACGAGGATGCCCTGAACTACATAGCGGAAATATGCACCTCCCTCGGCAACAGCAGGGTTGTGAAGTACTGCGAAAATGAAGCTCTCAATCTTATTCTGTCATATTATGCTGATGAAGCCGGCGAAAATGGTATAAAAGTAAGCATATCGGTCACCGCCTATGATTTTTCAAGATTCCAGATAACCAATCTGTGCAGCCTTTTTGCCAATGCCTTTGAGAACGCAATCCATGCCTGCGTCCAGCTGCCGCAGCCGGATGACAGATATATAAGCCTTAAGCTGTACGAAAAAAACGGGAAGCTGTGCATAAACATGTCAAACAGTTATCACACAGCACCCGTTTTTAAGAATGATATCCCTGTCACATCCGCAAACGGACATGGCATAGGAATACAGAGCATGATATCCGTAATAGAAAAATGTCACGGTATCTATGGATTTTTTGCCGAAAATGGAGAGTTCCGTTTTCAGGCATCAATCTGATTGTACAATACAACTAACCCCAGTTTTTTAGCTGGTCCTTATGGGTATATCCCTTCATCTTCTCCTTAAAGGAAGAAAGCTGTCTTTTATATTCTCCGGCAGCTTTCTCCTTTAGAAGTCCCTGTAAAAGCAGTTCCTCAAGTCTTTCATCGAACCTTCTAAGCCCCGCCTGCGCATTATCCTTGTAGTTGTTGTTCATATTCATATTGATGTCCGCTATAATCCCGTCAAGCTCCTTCTCATACTTCGATTTGAAAAGTCCCATAGCTGTTATTCACCTCCATAGCCAATAAATTTTCTTATCATCTGCATCATACTGTCAAATTCTATAGGCTTTGATATATGTCCATTCATTCCTGCCTGAAACGCCGCCTTCTTATCATCGTCAAACGCATTTGCCGTCATTGCAATTATCGGTATGCCTGCCTTTGCGTCATCCGGCATAGCCCTTATATGTTCAGCAGCCGTGTACCCATTCATATTAGGCATCTGAATATCCATAAGTATCAGACAGTAATATCCCGGCTGTGCTTTTTCCAGAGCTGAAACGCACTCCGCTCCATCCTTCACCCTGTCCACGTCAAAGCCATGGAAGCTGAGAAGCTCCACGGTAATCTCGGCATTCATATCGTTATCCTCAGCAAGCAGGATTCTCTTTCTCCTCTCCCCACGATTATACTCAATAATTGTTTCATCAGCTCTTTCATCCTGCAAGGGCACATTAACCAAGCCCTGAGTCAAAAGTACGACAAAGGAGCTTCCCTTGCCAATCTCACTTTCGACATTGATTGTTCCTCCCATAAGCTTTACAAGCTGATCCGCTATTGCCATTCCAAGCCCTGTTCCGGGCTGCTTGCTCTCAGTGGTATTTCTCTCCCTTGCAAATTCCTCAAAAATATGGGATATAAATTCCTCCGACATTCCTATTCCGGTATCTGACACCCTGATTTCATACAGGCCATAGCCCTCCGTATAGCAAGGCAGCTCAGTCACCTCAAATGTAACCCTTCCGCCAGTATCCGTGTACTTGTAGGCATTACTCAGGAGATTAAAGATTATCTGTTTTACCTTCAAAATGTCACAGCTTACATAGTGGTGCCTGACATTCACCTTCAATGAAAAGTTCAATGCTTTCTGTGCCATCTGATTTTCAAAAACCGCATAAATCTCCCTGCACTGATCGTCAATGCAGACTATATCCTCTTCAAGTGTTGTTTTTCCGCTCTCAATTCTGGCAATATCAAGTATATTATTCAGGATTTCAAGAAGATATCTGCTCGAATCATCTATCTTGTCGAGATATCCGGCTGCCTTCTCTTTATTGTCAAGCTGTTCGCGTAACAGCTTGGTGAATCCGATTATGGCATTCATAGGTGTACGTATATCATGACTCATATTGGAAAGGAAGGTGCTCTTAGCTGCCGTCGCACGTTCAGCGCGCTCAAGCGCATTCTGCAGTTCAAGCTGACGTCTCTTCTCCATGTAGTAATTCTTCTTCTCTGAATTGTTGTGAACTCCCCACATAAGTGCACACATCAGAATGTACAACAGCATAAATGCCGTCTCCATGGCATAGCAGACCTTGTACACCTCAAAAACAGGGAACATGACATGTATCGTATAGCTCTTATACTTTTCCTCGGTCAAATACCAACGTCTGCCATCATATCTGATTTTTTTCAGCTTTTCCCTAACTGTTTTTCCGTCGGAGTACATTCTGGCAAGCTGCTCACCGGTAAGGCTGTAGGCACCCGTCTTATTGGCTGCAATCACATTATCGTATTCCGATATGACTATAAGTCCGTCATTGGCAATCTGCATATTTTCAAATATACTGTCAAGCGTGATATCATTTACACCCTCCACCACCATGTCCTGGAGCTTGTATACGATCACCGCCCCCGGAGCGTCATTTCGATGCACAACAGCTATGTCATACCCCTGTCCCTCCGCGGCATACACTCTGGTCATATATACCTTCTTAGGTGATTCTATCACCCCTGAAACGCTTTCTGCGGATATAAGTGTGCTCCAGTCTTCTATATGCGTATCTGCCGTTGATTCAACATTTAATAAAACATCCATGTTCCCGTCAAGCACAATAATCCCGCTAAGATGCTGCTCATAGGAATATATTCCGATATTTTTAACATAAAAGGACTCATCCTGATCAAGATTATGCACAATCGCAAGTGCTTTATCAAGCAGATGCACAAGACTCTTTGTCTTGTCATTTGCCCTGTAATTATCATAGGTCTCAACCTTTTCTTCAATATATTCTATAGTCTGCACTCTTATTTTTTCTATTGAAGCAAGTCCACGATACATTAATAACAAATGCAGTGCTACAAGACACAGGAGCAGTACCAGAACGACAATTCCGGAGATTTTAAACACTCTCAGTTTTCTTTTAAAGCTGTCCACTAATCGTTCCCCCTCCCCAGAGATTTCTCCGCATCCAATCCGTATTTCCCGACAATTGCGGCTGTGGTTCCATCGTTCATCATATCAACAAGAGTTTTAACCAGCTCCTCCACAAACTCCTCATCATATTGTATATCGAATGCGACACCAAGTGCTGAATACAGGAAGCTCTCCTCTAGAAGCCTGTACTCATCCGGTGCCGTGTTGATGAACGATATCAGTGCACTCTCGTGACCGCATATAGCCTCCACGTAATTTTTTCTTAGTGCGGCAAACACCTCATCCATGTTAGAAAAGCAGTACACAAGGCTTACATCCGGTATACCCTCAAAATCAGAACGCAGAAAATATTCTTCAGCCTTCGAGGTCTCCTGAACCGCTATCATTTTTCCCGTCAGATCCTTAAGCTTCTGTATTTCGCTGTCCATACGCACCGCTACCATCTGGCGGCTGTAAAGATATGGTCCTGCCCACAGGTATTTGTCCTCCCTCCCATTCATGCTGAAGCAGCCCCAGATACAGTCAAGCTCGCCATCCTCAAGGAGCTTATTCTTATTCTCCCACACTATAAGCTTGAACTCCGGTTCATACCCCATCCTGTGAAGAGCCTCTGTCGCAATCTCTACATCTATTCCCATGAACTCTCCATCGGTATCCTTATATAAATACGGGCTTATAATGTCACTACCTATAACAATCTTTTTCTTTTCCGTCACGGTTTCTGTATCAACACCGCCTTTGCTGCAGCCTGAAAGTATATTTACCGCAAGCAGAATGCATACAAGCAAAATATTTTTTTGTACATTTCCCTTTTTCATTTCACCCTCCTGCATACTGCAAGCATTGCTTGCAGTACTGCCATTAATAAATAGTTTGAAAATTTTATTTTCAAACTTACCCCCCTGCATACTGCAGGCACTGCCTGCAGTACTGCCACCAATAAGTATCATTACGCAAAAATACACAAAGACCCGTCAACAAATTAATTCTTGTGAATTACTTGTCGACAGGTCTGTTATCCCTCAGCTATAACCTACTGCATGTTAACATACTGAGCCTTATTTAAGAGCTCCTTCTGATTATTGATTATGGAAATTGCCTCCTGCAGATCCGTTGTCTTCTGCTCACCTGTATTCATGTTCTTGATGGTTACCTGATTGGTGTCAATCTCATCCGTGCCCAGTATAATGCAGAACGGAATGGTAAGCCTGCTTCCATAGGTGAGCTTTTTCTTGAACTTACCGCCCTCAAGATATATCTGGGTATTGATATCTGCAGCTCTTAATCCTGTTGCAGTCCTGACAGCATAAGTCATATCATCGGTCATCGGTACAACAAGCGCATCTACCGGACATTCAAGCTCTCTGTTCAGGAAATTATTCTCACACAGAACATAGAATAATCTTGTAAGACCGATGGAGATTCCAACTCCCGGCAGTGACTTCTTTGTGTAGTACTCTGCAAGATTGTCATAACGTCCGCCGCTGCACACGCTGCCGTACTCCGGATGATTCTTTATAAATGTCTCATATACCGTTCCGGTGTAGTAGTCAAGACCTCTGGCAATGGACAGATCAATCTTATAATAATCTGCCGGCACACCGAAGCCTGCAATATAATCAATCACGGTTGTAAGCTCCGAAAGCCCTGCATCGAACACCTCATTGCAGCCGGCAAAGCCCTTAAGCTTCTCAACCTTCTCCTCATTGCTTCCGTCAAATGTGAGAACATCAAGCAGCTGTGAAACCGTAGCCTCAGGTACCTTGAGTTCAACAAGCTCCTTTGCAACATTGTCACGTCCAATCTTGTCTATCTTATCAATGATCCTTAAGATATCCACGGCGCTTTCCTTCACTCCGAAGTTGTCAAAAAGACCGTTTAACACCTTACGGTTATTGATTCTGATGACGAAATTATCAATTCCTAAGTTGTTGAACAGATTATATATGATACTAGGTATCTCTGCGTCATTGACTATGCTTAAGCTTCCGTCTCCGACAATATCGATATCTGCCTGATAGAACTCTCTGAAACGTCCCTTCTGTGCTCTCTCTCCGCGGTATACCTTTCCAATCTGGTATCTCCTGAATGGGAAGGTAAGCTCTGAATAATTCTTGGCAACATACTTTGCAAGAGGAACCGTAAGGTCAAAACGCATAGTAAGGTCAGAATCTCCCTTGTTAAATCTGTAAATCTGCTTCTCGGTCTCGCCGCCCGCCTTCGCAAGAAGGATTCTGCTGTCCTCCAATACAGGTGTGTCAAGCGGATAGAAGCCATATTTACGGTACACCTTCTCCATCTCTGATTTAATCTTTTCAAATATAACCTGATCCTTTGGAAGAAGCTCCATAAACCCGGATAAAGTTCTTGGTTCTACAATCTCACTCATGAAAAAATCTCCTGTTATAATATAGTATTTTATGTACAAAGAGCATTGCTTAGGAAGCCCTGATGACGCTTACCTGCATAATTGATTTAAGAATATCATAGAATATTTCAAAATGCAACCTGTCTGAATTTTATAATTTCTTCCGGTGCATAACTTGACAAATCCACACCTCGTATGCTAAAATATATATACTCTTTGCACTGCATACAAACCTACAGTACAAACTGAGCAGACCGTGACACCCTGTCATGGAGTCGGGTCACACAGGTGACAGTGGAATCTATTTCATCCACGGGACAGTAGTTGCTAATACTGAATCGTGGGTGTTTTTTTATACTTTTCTAAGAAAACATTTCGTTTTTAAAACCCACACATAAGTGTTATAGAGTGATATTACTTTTTAACTGTTCACAAGCAGGAGCAATCTGTTTAAGGGCGAAAACAGACCGCTCTGACACCACCAAAATGACTTATCGCCCGGAAACGGAGATTAATTATGAAAAAAAATGAATCCACAGCACCGGCACCTAACACCAATGACAGCGATTTCGAGAAAATTGCCAACAGAGTATCCTTCATCACAATCGTTGGCAATGTGCTGTTATCAGTCATCAAGCTTTTAGCAGGTATTATCGCTCATTCTAACGCAATGATAAGTGATGCAATACATTCTGCTTCAGATGTTTTCAGCACAATAATCGTGATTATCGGAATTAAGCTATCGGCGAGGAAGCCTGACAAGGAGCACCCTTACGGACATGAACGCATGGAATGTGTTGCCGCCATTGTGCTTTCCATAGTCCTCTTTATCACAGGCCTCGGAATAGGTTCAACCGCCGTCAAAAACATTGCAAGCGGCAGCTACAACACCTTACAGATTCCCGGCATTCTTGCCCTTGCAGCAGCGATTCTCTCAATCGTATGCAAAGAGGGCATGTACTGGTACACAAGATACAATGCCAAAAAAATCGATTCCAGCGCTCTCATGGCGGACGCATGGCACCATCGCTCCGATGCATTTTCATCAATCGGAGCACTTGTCGGAATCGCAGGTGCAAGACTTGGCTTCCCGGTAATGGATTCTGTTGCCAGCCTTGTAATATTCGTCTTTATCATAAAAGCAGCATACGATATCTTTAAAGATGCCATAGATAAAATGGTAGACCACTCCTGTGATGACAAGACTGAAAGAGAAATACGGGACTGTGTCATGGGAAACAAGGATGTACTTGGAATTGATCTGCTTCAGACACGTATATTCGGCAATAAGATATATGTGGATGTGGAGATACGCGCAAATGCTTCCTATACATTGAAGGAGGCACATGAAATAGCCGAATCCGTACATAATGATATCGAAAAGAATTTTCCTAAGGTTAAACACATAATGGTGCATGTCAATCCGGCGCTGTAGCAGCCTTTGGGGACAGAGGGGTCAGGTACAGGTGTCCCCGCTTTTTGGGACACCTGTACCTGACCCCTCTGTCCCATGAGCTATCTTCTCAGCATGCTGTTAGGCACATCGTACACACCGATTACGAATTTCTGCACGGTCAGATTATGATGTGCAATTTCTCCTTCGGCTTCAAGCTTAATCACAGTGCGCATTATGTTGACGCAGGATTTTTCGACCTCACTCAGTGTTACCTTGCCCTTGCACATCACGTCCTCCGCCAGCATTCTTGCAAGTCTGGTTGAGGTATTATCAAAGATACGCGCTCTCACCCTTCCCGGAAGCTCTATCATCGCCATCACAAGGTCATCATTCGTGATGTGTCGAAGAATCGTCTGTATCTCTTTATCAGACATCTCTAATAAGGTGAGGGATGTCTGATTGACAATGGAATAATCCCTCTCATCTACCTCCCTGTTATCCTCACATAGCGACCTCACCCACTTGTCGCGCTTATCATCCTCTTTAATATAATCGTCCTCAGACCTTTCCTCCTCCTTCTTCTGAAGAATCTCCCTGAGAAACTGCGGCATAAGCGACTGCATGTAACTTCCAAGCCTGTCTATACTAACACCTGTCTGAATCAGACAGGCGCCCTTGTAATACATAAGCACAGTCAGCCCTTCATAGGCGTGGTAATCATCGGCGGCAAGCATATTAAGCCCTATCTCAGACACAACAGCCGGCTCAGCGCCGTCCACAACCTGCAGTATCAGCCTGAAAAGAAATCCCTGCGTCCTGTCGCTCTTATCCAGCTTGTCACATGCATCGCAAAGCGCCAACAGCCCCTCCTGCCTTGCAAGCTCAGAAAAATCCATTATTCTTCTGTAAGCACCCAGCACTCTGGAAATACCTCCGGCATTTTCTCTGTCCGCATTGATGTCAGCACAGCAGCTTTTCAGCTCATTCAAGAAAAATGTATCCATATTGATTCCTCCTCACCGGTAATTGTATATCGACTACTCTATCAGCTTCAATTTCACAAGCCGCGCCCTAATTGCACCCGTTGTCCCGCTTACCCACAAAATACTCCACAAGCATCTGCTGGATATTCTTAGGGTACATGAGATTGGCATACGAAAAGCCCCTTTCACTCATCTTGACAATCGTCTTGATTCCGCGCTCTCTTCCTGCCTCCGTCGCAACCTTGTCAAGTCTTCCGTCCTGCTCTCTCTCTGCAATCAGCCCATCAGCCATCATAATCCTACTCAAGCCTCCAGCCGGGATTTTCTTGACGTCATCCCTCTCACATATACGCTCCAGCTCCTTTTTTATTTCCGAAACATACATATAATCTGCGTAATTAAAATTAGCTGCTTCCTCCTCAAGAAGGAAAAATTCCTGCTTCTCATTCTTCTTACTTGCCTTGGATAAGGTTGGTTTTTCCTTTTCTTTTGCCGCGTTTGCTTTATTTATGAGCAGCTCCGGATATTCGCCGGCACATTTTTCTACAACTGAGAGGAAGCTTTCTCCGTATTTTGAGAATTTATTTTCTCCAACTCCCGAAACATTCAGCATTTCACTCTTAGAGACAGGAACCTTCGCCGCCATGTCAATCAGGGTCTTGTCACTGAAAATTATGTACGGAGGCAGATTTTCCTCTCTGGCAAGCTCAAGTCTTAACTTTCTCAGCCTGTCAAACAATTCATAGCCGACCGATGTAAGCGCATCGGTTGCCTTAGCCTTTTTATTGGAGGCGGCTGTCCTCTCCGGCAGCTTATCGTCATCCGTAATCTTGACAAGCACTCTTGCATCAGTATTCTTGAGCCTGCTTATATCGCCCATTTTTAAGACCTGATAATCGCCGACTGTGAGATAGCCTTCAAGCACCAGCTGCTCGACCAGACGCCTTAAAAGATTCTTGTTGGAGGAAGCCAGCACACCGTAGGACTTATATTTTGCGGCACCTATCTCCTCCAGCCGCGCTGTCTTTGCGCCGGATACGGTATCTATAATGATATTTCTTCCGTATCTGCCGTTCGCCTCGTATACGCAGTTTATGATTTTCTTTGCCTCATCCGTCATGTCCAGTGTCTCGAACTCATGCAGACAGTTGCCGCAATCGCCGCACGGCTTGTCCGGGTTCTCTCCAAAATATTTCAAAATGTAGTTGCGGAGGCATTCCGTGGTGTAGCAGTATTTCTCCATTACCTGAAGCCTTCTGCTGTCCCGCTCCCTTATCGTCTGCTTATCTGTTTCATCCAAATCGGACATTTCCTTGTGCTCCAACAGAAATCTGTTGATAACAATATCCTGCGGTGAAAACAGCAGAATACACTTCGAATCCAGACCGTCTCTTCCCGCTCTTCCGGCTTCCTGATAATAATTCTCCATGCTCTGCGGCATGTTGTAATGTATTACGAACCGCACATTCGATTTGTCAATTCCCATGCCGAAGGCATTGGTGGCAACCACAATGCTTATGTAATCGAATACAAAAGCATCCTGCATGCGCTTTCGCTCCTCAGCGCTCATTCCGGCGTGATATTTCGCAGCCGAAATCCCCCTGCTCTTCAACAAATCATACAGATTGTCGACATTTTTTCTCGTAGCGCAATAAATTATTCCGCTGTCCCCCTCATGCTCCGCAATATAATCCAGAATATACTGCTCTTTTTTCTTAGGCTTCTCCACCTGAAAAAACAGATTCTCCCTGTCAAATCCGGTAACAAGTGTATACGGATTGACCAGCCCGAGCGTACACACAATATCGTCCCTGACATTCTCCGTCGCCGTCGCCGTAAATGCGCTGATTACCGGGCGCCTGTCAAGCAGCCTCACGAACTCCACTATCTTCATGTAGCTTGGCCTGAAATCCTGCCCCCACTGCGATATACAGTGTGCTTCATCCACCGTAAGCATCGATATCCGTATATTCTGTGCAAGCTCCAGAAAGCTGTCCGTAACCAGACGCTCAGGCGCTACATAGATAATCTTGTACACACCCTGCCTTGCCCTGTTGACCGTCTCATAAAACATATTTTCAGAAAGTGAGCTATTGATAAACGCCGCCGGAATACCAGCCTCATTCAACGCCTTAACCTGATCCTGCATGAGTGAGATAAGCGGCGAAATTACAATTGTTATGCCCGGAAGCAGCATCGCCGGAATCTGATAGCACACCGATTTTCCTGCTCCTGTTGGCATGACGGCAAACACGTCCCTGCCCGATAGTATATTGTCAATTACCTCCTTCTGCCCCGGTCTGAACGCCTCATATCCGAACAGTACCTTCAGCGCCTCCTCCGGTGTCCTATAGCTCTTATTCTTTTTCGGCTCATTCTCCTGAAAAGCCACATTATCACAGACCGGCATGTCATATCCCGAAGCAACCTGCCCTTCAAAATCGCTCTCATACTCTGCATTCTCCGCCATTTTGAACAGGCTGTCCCATGCCCCATCGTCCATGCAGCTCTCATCATAACCCGAATTGTTGTTCATTATATTCTCCCTCATTCCTTTTAATTTATCTCCGCAGCAAAACATATATTCTATTTCAATTATACCTGATTTGTCAGTCAATTTCAACTTATTGTGGAGAATTATTTAGTTATTCCTTCGGTTCACCACCACAGCATCAGTTCACCACCACAGCACCGCTTCACTAAAATATCCACACAAAAAAACCGCCTGCCCTGTTCTCCTGCAGAGCAGACGGTTTTCGTCTATGTATCGATGTGAAATTTATATTACATTCCGTACCTTATTACATAATAGATAATATACACCCGGCCGGGACAACCACCGTTTTTCAACTGTTGTGTTCTCCTTTATCTTAGTCAACGTCTCCTGTCTGTCTTAACGGACCTTCTCAGCATCCCACTCCATTACGGATCCGGTCGCTGCATCAATCGTGAATTCGTATTCCGTTCCACCGTAGATGATCTTTCCTTCATATTCCGGGCGTCCGTCATCATAATCAAGCTTCCATTCGTAGAGATCCCTGTCTGTTGCACCGCTTACACGGTCAAGGGCTGTTTTCTTTGCATCTGCCTCACTGACCGTAACATTCTTGCTGTCTGCTCCCATCGTTTTTTCTTCATATGCGGAGCTGATGATCTCTCCGGTGTCTGCCGCAATCTCATAGTCATACTTGGCACCGCCTGCATACCATTCAATGTCATATACCTGACGTCCGTCTTCATAATCAAGCTTTGACTTGGTGATCGTTGCGTCCGCTGCCTTCACTCCGGCATGCTCCAGTGCGATCTTCTGTGCTGCTGCTTCATCCACGGTTCCGGTACCTGTTGCATTCTGTGCCGGTGCAGCGGCTGAGGTCTGTGCCTGGGCTGGGGTCTGTGCCTGGGCTGAGGTCTGTGCCTGGGCTGAGGTCTGTGCCGTAGTAGGGACAGTGGAGTCTGCTACCTCCGTCTGCGTCCCGGAAGCCTGTGCATTCTGTTCCTGGCTGCTCATTTCCATGACAGCTCCTGTCTCTGCATTGATCGTGTAGGCGTAGGCATACTCTCCGGAAGTAAATTCCACCTTATAGCAGACCACTCCCGCCACCTCACTTAAGGTCGTGGCTGAAATGTCTGCATCTGCCGCTTCAATATCCGCTGCTTTTAACGCCGCTTCCTGTGCCTCCTCCATAGGGATCATCAGTGTCTGCTCCTTCGTCTGCTCCTGGCTGCTTTGCTGCGGAATACTGTCTGCCGCATTATCTCTGCATCCGGTCAGGGTCATTGCAAGTGCAAATGCCGCTCCGGTAAAAATCCATTTTTTTCTCATACTCTTTCTTATCCTCCATATCAGATCGGAATGCGTAAAGTGTAGCCGATATCCTGCCAGATTACAAGTGAAATTTTTGTGTACAGGGTATATTTATAAAAATCTAACAAATATAGTAACACTTGCAATACCGTAAATTGCTCCGCCCATGCCTCTTTTTACAGATTCCCTGATTGTCTCCATTTTGTATAACAAAAGGCAGCCCACTATGGACTACCCTGATAAAAATAAAAAGCAGCAAATCATTTGCTATGTGTAGTGGCAGATGAAAAGTACTTTTATCATTATTTTATTTCTCCTTGTTTTGCCCCGGAATGCCCTGTTTTGCAAGGGTTTCTGGGGTTCATGTAGTTTGCTCTGAAATTACAGATTGTGGCAAATCAGATCTAGCACCAATTCTCTCTTGAGGTATTTCGGCATACGGGGCATAGCGGACACCTCCTTATCGCTGCCTATTGCCGATTTGCTCCCGAAACGCAGAAACGCCCAAAACCGTTCCCCGCTGTATAGTTTCTGAGCGATTTTGGGCGTTTTCCTTCGATATGAGCGGCTTTGTTTTGACGGCGGTATCCTTCATCCGTCATTCAAAAACCGCTGTTTGTCGCTTCCGGGTAACAAAAAAGCGCCGTATTGCTACGACGCTTTTGTCTTGCTCGGAAGATGGAGCAAGGGAACGCTATTCAATTATTTGTTGTACTTTTTCTTTCTGCTGACAACCGTTGTACCAATGGCAGCACCGCCGCTGA